>Ga0307488_10000635_pt1 | contig 29067 bp, 21 predicted proteins | sample SB02metaG_FD_202248 | JGI IMG/M metagenome (GOLD analysis project Ga0307488, IMG submission 202248) | Sea-ice brine microbial communities from Beaufort Sea near Barrow, Alaska, United States - SB 0.2 | ecosystem: Environmental > Aquatic > Marine > Coastal | place: USA: Alaska | collected...
ATAAATATGGAAGAGGCGGGAGCAGAAGGTTCTCTGAAGTAGGGTCTTGATTTGCTGAGTGAAGACATAATAGCGGATACCATAGCTCGCCATCCAGAGGTTAAGATAGAAATATTCTACAAGGAATAATAGACATGGGATTTTAACGGTTTGGCTTTCGTCCGCTGTTTTAGGACCACTAATAAGCCCTAGCTCTCGGCCTAGCATCTCACGCTCGCAAAGCTCTGCCATTTTCGTACTTCTATGAGCTTGTTTCTGGAGTGTTTCGGGTCCTTGGATCGTCTTAGCTGCAGCGCATTTCGCTTTTCCTTCTTCTGTTAAAGGTCCTGGGCCTGATGGGCGATGATTTGCACAAAGCTTTATGCCTTTCACTGTTGGCCAACTGTGTCTTTGATTCGTTTTCACAGATACCGATTGGCACCGCTTACAACGCGCCTTACCGCCTAATGTTAGAAATTCAGAGACACCCCACCTCGTTAATTGCTAGGTTGGGAGGGGAGAACGGAGCGTTCTTTTTTTTAAGCACAGCTCTTGGAGCAACTTATGATGGTTCTGTCGGTTTTGTTAGTTACCCACATTCTAAAACCTGACTAACTGGTATAACGGTGCAAACTGGATATCTGCGCAAGCCTCAACGTTTTGAAAATATTAAGGGTGCTGAGTTATATACAGTAAAGGGAGGAGATCATTATATGAGTTCAACTCATGCCGAAGAAATAAATCCTTTGATTGAAAAATTCATTCTTAAATATAGCCTTTAGCAGTTTGAACTTTTGGGAATTACAAGAAACTTTGGATATATCAACTGATTGCTGAGGAGGTAGGTGCCTGATACGGTTTTGGTAATGAATGTATCAAGATGCGCAGTATTACTCTTAAATTTTCTCTAGAGCCTCTAGGAGCCAAACAGTAATCGCCTAGCTAGCACCCAATCCCGGGATACACCCTCTTGCACAAGGGTGGTTCCATCTCGCCTCAATACATATTAAAGTGAAACACAGTGAGTTAATTTGTGCATAAACACTGCGAATAATAAAAAATAGGGCTCCTAATGTCATGCTTGAGCCGACCAACAAAGTTTAGAAGGTTTTAAATTATGTCTTTAGTAGATATAGTGCCACCAGAACAAGCAGGCACCTCAAAGTTAGAAATAGAATTTCACGAGCAAGCCCTTGCAGAATTTAACAGCACAGAGAGAGACTCTGACATTTGGGCAATAGTATGTGATGAGTCTGCGGAGAATCTTAAGCCGTTAAATCTGAAAGGTGAGGCGTATACAAAAGCGTATGATGAAGCTGCTAAGAGGCTTTATGTAAAGCTCCGTGCGAATACGTTTCTCAAAGGCTACATCCTACTTAAGTGGGTAAACCGTATAATTTGGATCTCTGTGTTTAGTTTGTTATTTCTTGGGAGTTTATCTGCTTTTATAGGAGGGGCTTTCGAAGGATTTGAACCCCGAGCACTATTTGATCAGCTGCTCCAACAATTATCTTAAAAATAAGCCTATCCTCATTTTTTCTGCTGACCCGTTAACCCTCAATCCGTCAGGATTTGGGATATGCCCCAATCAAAATGATCAAGCGCCACAGATTCCTGCCTGAAATTATCCAAACTGCCGTGTGACACTACCATCGATTCAATCTGCACCACTGTGATTTCGAAGACTTAATGGCAGAGGTATCACGGTCAGTTAGGAAGACATCTGTCCGTGGTGCAATAAGTTCAGGTTGAAATATGCTCAAAGGTTAATAGGAGCACACTGAGGATACGGCGACACGTTCTTCACTGGTTAGATGTTTATTAAGACCCATGAGAAGCAGCGCGATGGAAAGGCTGGGAAACGGGTTTTTAAGCGGCTATCACGAAAACATAAAGGCAAGCCAAGTAAGATTTTCACGGATAAATTGAGAAGCTATAACGTAGCTCATAGTAAGCTCATTCCAGAAACAATTCATCACACTAGCCAATACGCCAATAATCGTTCTGTGCTGTTGCACGGCCAGCACGAGTGAGGGAGCGGGGCATGAGAAAGTTCAATTAAGCACGGTGGTTTTTGAGTGCCCATGCAACCGCGTACTTTTTATTCATTCAAGGACGTCATTTGATGGCAGTGGAAAACACTCGGTATTTTTGATTGCATGCCTTTGCGATTTGCGAAAAGGCAGCGTAGGTACGGCAATTGGAAATAGCGAATTTTATCGATTTGAGTAGTTAATTTGTCAATATCGGATTTAGCATCACTAAAGTTGACATCTTGGAGGCGGTGAGGGTTGTGGTAAAAAAGAGTGGTAAACTTATGATTTCAGACTGATAAATATTTTTTTGGAATAAGTGAATGTAATTTTTGGACTATCTTTGTAGGGGTAATTCTGACTGCTGATTGTCCTGGTGTTATGTTGTAGTGAGTTCGCTGCTGGCTCTACGGTAGAGAGATTTTTTGAGGTTTTTTAGGAGAAGCTTCTGTCAACATCGAACCATGAGACAAAATAGATGCCTAGTGTTAGTGCCAGAAAAACTTACAGAAGCAAGAAAAAAAAGCGTATTTCGGCAAAATTCACTGCCAGGGAGTTGGCTTATTTTCGATCAGAGCAACGATGAAGGGTTCTCCGCAATGTTTGGACTACCAATCGAGTAAGCTCGGAAAATCGTTTCTGCCAATGTCTCAATTGATATCGATACTGCCATAGAACTCAATCGTAAGCTAATGGCGGTGGGGCAGGCAGTGGAAACAAGAGTGTTGATAGACATCTACTTAGTTGCAGGAGATTTAGAGGCGATCGCTGAAATCGCCCAACTCAATAGCGTCGGCTCGCCAAAACTATTGTCTTGAAATTCCTTAGCTCAGGTGCCGAGCCAAGTGTGCTGTGCGTGCAGAATTGGAATATGAAGGAATCTTTGATTACCCTATAAAAAGAGGCCTTTAGCCAGCTAGTCACTAAACAATATAAAGCCCTTGGGACACTACAATACCGCTGCCAGTGGAGTTCATTAATATTCTCGTGCCTTTTTTCAGTTTGCCTGTTTGCTCTAAATGATCAAAGCAAACAGGCATAGACGCCGATGTCAGGTTTCCATAATCAGGGTATATCTCTACCGATTTTTGCTTACTGATACCCAATTTCTTAAGGTAGTGTTCCTGGACGCTGCGGCCAACCTGATGGGACACAAAGTAGTCGATGTCATTCATTTCCCAGCCAACTCCAGCGAGGGTTTCGGGGGCCATACCAACGACCATTTTGATGGTCTCTAAGCTAATCCACAGTGAGTGCATGGCAAAATCGTTTCGCTCCCAGTCGACAAAGCACGCGGGCCATACTGCAGAATCATTATTGGTATTAAAACTGCGAGAGCAATTTTTATCTATGGTCTGAAAACCGCTTCCATCATCGGTAGGTCCTAGAATCATCGCCGCCCCAACGTCGCCAACGGTGAAAGCACCTATATTTGATTTAATATCTTTTTTGCCCAGCTCTTGGTTTTTGAATCGATCGGCGATGTGCATCGTTCCCCGGCTGGAATTTTCGCCTGTGCATAACAACACGTGGCGGGCCTGGCCGGTTTTTATTAGTAAATCAGCCATCATTATGCCTGCCGTAAAGCCATGGCAGGCATCTGACATATCTAATTTTAATTTTGCTGCCAAACCTATCTTATCTGCAATAATATGGGCAGTGGAAGGTTCTTGCATGTCGCGATTCATGCCGCAGTAAAAAACGGCATCTATTTCGTCAAGTTCGCCATCGAAGCATTCAAGAGCTTTTTCAATTGCCGGGATTGCGTAGCTGCTCGGTTTTGCATGAATGTCGCCATGGTGTAATGTTTTGATACCTGTATTTTTTTCAATCCAATTCAGTGGATAGTCAAATCGATCTAGCCCTGCCTCTTGCAAAATAGATGACGGGGAAACTTCGGTTGCAGCATGAACTCGAGCGACCGCTTGAATCTTGGTATTAAGCATTAATGGAACTCCTAGTAGCAAATAAAAGTCTATTTCTCGTCACTTTTCTCAATGCAGACGTTTATCCACTATAGAGTCTTAGAAGTTTTATTATTAGCAATATTTTACTTAGTGCCGGCGGGAATGATGATCACAAAAACCAAGCAGCGATAAGCAATGAAGTTTGTGGTGAATATGGGCGCTAACCGTATGATTTTTAAATAGTTAATTATTTTCAAAAAAAATTATTCCCGAAAACCAATGAATGGCATTGTTCGCACAACTTTGCAGGAATAATCCTAACTATCAGGCCTTGAGTATTCAGGCCGAACTCGCCGTTGACGGGTATTTATGGAAAGTAAGTCATGCTGGATTTGAAATTTGCAGTTCCCCCGGTTGACCAGATCGACTGTGAGCTATTGGCCGAAAAAGAAGTGACTTTACGTATTCTGAGGCTCGATAAAATCCATCCTCATATTCATGGCAATAAGTGGTTCAAGCTAAAACTAAATATCCAAGCTGCTCAAGAGCAGGGACATTCTCGTGTTATCAGTTTTGGTGGGGCGTATTCGAATCACCTCTATGCTCTAGCCGCCGCTGGTGCTTATTTCGGTCTCGAAACCGTTGGAATTGTGAGGGGAGAATTGATTGAGCCACTAAATCCTGTGCTGGCTTTTTGTCGGTCCGCTGGGATGGCCTTGTACCCTGTCTCTAGAGCTGATTATCGCCGGAAAGAAGAGCCTGAATTCTTGCAAGAGCTACTGCTTAATCACGGTCGTGCTTATGTGATTCCTGAGGGTGGCTCAAATGAGCTCGCGTTTACTGGGTGCCGAGAGATTGCAGACATGGTTTGTTCAATCGCAGGTGACTCAAAAGTAACCATCGCTATGGCTTGTGGCACCGGAGCAACAATGACAGGTGTAATCGAAGGTTTGCAGCCATTGCATACACAACACACTGTGCTAGGGGTGTCAGTGCTTAATGCCAAGGGAATGATTACAAACCTCGTAGAATCGTGGCTAGATAAATCTGACATCGCAGTCAACTCACCTTGGTATGTGTCGGATTCATTTCATTGCGGAGGCTATGCAAAAAGCAATCTTGAGTTAACTGAGTTCATTGAGGGTTTTACTGATATCTCGGAGGTTCCTATAGAACCGGTCTATACGGCCAAATTGTTCTATGGGATTTTTAGCATGATTGAGGCTAACGCATTTCCTCGAGGTGCACAAATCATCGCGCTGCATACGGGCGGAGTAGTTACTTATGAGGGGGCGGGTGGGTGATAACTTGGCGACCTATTTGCCTCTTACTCAATTTCTCACTGAATCTCTCGCTCAGCAATCGGCTCAGCCTCTTGCTCAATCGTCAGTTGATCCGATAATTTGGCCAAAAATCTGGCTGATTGGCAGTCGTTTGTAAGGAGGTTGAATAGGAGGCTAGATAGGAGGCTAGATAGGAGGCAGCCGAGCTATTATCAACGCCGCTAACTGGAGCGACAGGCTACAACTAGATAATTTAGGGCATTCTAATTGCAAGCCACTATTTATTCGTCAATCTGGCTTCTGTCTTTATCTATTTTGGCTGACGAACACTAGCCACTGCATGTTACAATTTGGCTTTAATTTATAGGACTAATTTGACAAATAATGCTTAAGTTTACGCGTATAGGAATAGTCGGAAGACCTAATCATAAGGGCGTCTTAGAAACACTAAAGCGTCTTATGGCTTATTTGGCTGAAAAGCCTGTAATTGCCGTCCTGGATCATATGACAGCAGGGTTACTTAGCGCCCCAAAGGTTGAAACGTGTAGTCGCCGAGAATTGGCGAGCCGCTGCGATCTCGTTATTGTAGTCGGTGGTGACGGCAGCATGCTTACCGTAGCTAAACATATTGCCAGCGATCAAGTGCCAGTGATTGGCATAAATCGTGGCAGGCTAGGTTTTTTGACAGACATATTGCCAGAGGATTTAGAGATTAAAATCGATCAAGTCCTAGCTGGCGAGTTCAGTGTCGAATCTCGCTTTTTGCTGGATGCCGCTCGGGTGATGAACGGCAAACGAGAGAAACTGGGTACCGCGCTAAACGATGTGGTTTTGCATCCGGGACAGGCGGCACAAATGATAGGCTTTGAGCTTTTTGTTAATGACCAGTTTGTTTATAGTCAGGAGTCAGATGGCCTGATCGTCGCAACCCCTACAGGCTCAACCGCATATGCTTTGTCTGCTGGCGGACCTATTATGCATCCGAATCTCAATGCCATTGTATTGGTGCCTATGTATCCTCATTCGCTCAATAGCAGGCCGATAGTAGTGGATGGGGACAGTGAGATACGAATAGTAGTGGCGGCTAACGGCAAGTTACAGCCTCAGGTTAGCTGTGATGGTGAAGAAAAATATATTGCAATAGCGGGTGATGAGATTATTGTCACTAAGAAAACCGTGCCGTTACAATTAATACATCCACCACAGTACAGCTTCTATGAAGCCTGTCGGAGTAAGCTTGGATGGGGTAGTCGGCTTGGAAAGACTCTAGACGAATCGCAATGATCAAAGCGGCAAGTTTACCAATCGATACCAATCTTTTAGATTTCTCTAAACTTCTTCATGCCCATGGTTTAGCGCATCGGATTAATGAAGAGTCCGGTCAACAAGTGATATGGGTCGGCTCTGAAGTTGAAGCAGACGCTGTTAGGATTGCCTTGGAAAGGTGGCTGAGCGTAGCCCAAGATACTGTTAATAGCAGCTCTGCAAGTAATGCTGCCGGCGAGCGCATAGTTCCCGATTTCCGTGGGTTTTTAAGCGGGGCCGTTGCCGCGATCTACTATTATCCGATAACGGCGTTATTGTTCGCTGTCTGCTTAGTTGTCGCGATTGTCAGTGGGTTAGGGGCTTATCCGGATAGGGTGGCGATTTTGTTTTATCCCATTATTGTAAGCAATGGCCTTCTAACTTTACTTGCAGACATAAAAAGCTTCAGCGATTTAGGCCGTACCTTCACTCCAATGTTTCTTCATTTTGGAGAACTCCATTTGATTTTTAACATGCTATGGCTTTGGTATTTCGGCAGGCAGTTAGAGTCTATACAGTCAATATGGAGTTTCGGTGCGCTAGTTTTAGTGACTTCTTTTGTGAGTAATACCACCCAGTACATGGTCAACGACGCGAATAATTTCGGGGGTATGTCCGGAGTGGTTTATGGGCTGGTCGGCTACACCTGGGTAATTCATAAGCTAATGCCCAAAAGCTATCTTTCGCTTAATTCAAATATGTTGGTGTTTTTTGTTGTTGCTTTGGTAGGAATGGAAATCTTAGCATCATCATTTGTGGCAACGGCAGCCCATGTAGGTGGCCTTTTAAGTGGTTTGGTGTTGGGTGGCGGTGTTGTGTTTTACAATCGCTATGTTATCCATCAATCGGCAGTCGGGCATAAACCCACCAACAGATAAATTATGTAAGTAAGTAGTTAAATACAGAAGCCACTGGACAAGATTCTATAACCAAGGAGGCATTTACCATAATGATATTAACGTCGGCTGGGTTTGATTTGGTCAAGTCTGGGTATAGTTTAGTCGAGAGAAATTTAGGAAGGTTTAGATGAGTAGTGAAAATAATACTGATGAGATAGTGTCTTTGATTCCAGAAACACTAGAACTTTTGTTGCAAGAAATCACTCCCAGTGTTTACGAGAGTCTTCGGACTGCAGTGGAAATAGGTAAGTGGGAAGATGGAAGCAAGCTTTCTCCTGAGCAGTTGGAGAATTGTATGCAAGCAGTTATTTTATACGAAGCTGAGAACATTCCAGAAGATGATCGAACTGGCGCTCTGATGAATTCAAGCTGTCCGTCGAAAGTTAAACATTAAGCGGTCGTTTCAAACGCTAAAGCATAAGTCTAATCAGCTATTTTAAGACTCCTTGGAGTCGAGGGTGAAGAGTTAACAAATGGAATCACTAGCAAAAGGCGGAGTAAGGAAAATGCGCAGCCGCTTGGCCGGACCAGTGGAATATACGCTGCCGCTGGGTGAAGTAGGCATTGACATGAATTCTCTACTCGAGCAAAAGATTAAGCTAGAGTTTAGTGGTGATATTCACTGTGTTAACTGTGGTCGGAAAACCAACAAAAGTTTCAACCAAGGACATTGCTTTCCCTGTCTTCAGAAGCTGGCACAGTGTGATTCTTGCATTATACACCCCGAAAAATGCCATTTTGATCAGGGCACCTGCCGTGAGCCGGGCTGGGGTGAACGGCATTGTATGCAGGACCATATAGTTTATCTTGCGAATTCATCAGGTTTAAAAGTTGGGATCACTAGGGCGACCCAAGTGCCAACCCGCTGGATAGATCAAGGCGCTACTCAGGCTTTGGCTATTATCAGGGTGAGAACAAGGTTGCAGTCAGGTGTTCTTGAAATGATGTTTAAGCAACACGTTGCTGACAAGACTAACTGGCGTGACATGTTGAAGGGGACGCCCGAAGGGCTTGATATGAAGGCTAAGAGTGTCGAGCTGATAGAGAAATGTCGCTCAGAAATTGCTGAGCTAGAAGAGCGGTTTGGTTTTTTCGCCATCAGTGTGTTGACTGGCATTGAGGCAGTTGAAATAGCCTATCCGGTTGTACGTTATCTCGAAAAAATAAACTCTTTCAATTTTGACAAAGACCCAGTGGTCGAAGGCACATTACTGGGAATAAAAGGTCAGTACTTAATTTTCGATACTGGTGTAATCAATATGCGTCGTTTTTCAGGCTACGATGTTGAAATTAGTTCATAAGCCATAGCTGTCAGTTTCAATGTTGTGGATAAAAGGTAAAAGAATTTATGAAAAATGCACAAGCGCGTACCACCTTTCTTAAAGACTATTCTGAGCCATCATTTTTAATAGACAAGACATCTCTGCACTTTGATCTTTTCGAAGATCACGCAATCGTTGTCTCAACTTTAGAAATGCGTTTTAACGCGTCTGAATTAGCCTTGCCCGGTGCGGATTTGGTTTTACACGGACAAGATTTGAGTTTAGAGGTGCTGGCTATAAACGGCTCTGAACTTAAAACTAGTAGCTACGCCACCGATGATGACAGCCTAACGATATATGATGTGCAGGGTCTTGTTGGCGGCAACAAGAATGTAAGTTTTCTAGTGCATTGCCAGACTCGTATAGAGCCACAAAATAATACGGCGCTCGAGGGATTGTACAAGTCAAAGAAAATGTTTTGCACTCAATGCGAAGCTGAGGGTTTTAGGCGAATAACCTACTATCTTGACCGGCCCGATGTAATGTCAGTTTTTACTACAACGATTGTCGCGGAAAAAGCCAAGTACCCGATTTTGCTTAGTAATGGCAACAACGTCGCCTCTGGTATATCCGAAGAGGATTCCAATCGGCATTGGGTGACATGGGAAGACCCATTTGTAAAGCCTAGCTACTTGTTTGCGCTTGTTGCGGGAGACCTTGTTAGCGTGGATGATACCTTTACCACTATGACTGGACGTTCGATTGAGCTGCAAATATTTGTCGAAGACAAGGATATCGATAAGTGTGGGCATGCGATGGAATCTCTTAAAAGCTCCATGAGCTGGGACGAGGAGAAATACGGCAGAGAGTACGATCTCGATATTTTTATGATTGTTGCTGTCGATGATTTCAATATGGGTGCGATGGAGAACAAGGGGCTAAATGTCTTTAATACTTCCTGTGTTTTGGCTAATCCAATGACCCAGTCTGACTTGGCATTCCAGCGAGTGGAGGCGGTCGTCGCTCATGAGTATTTTCACAACTGGAGCGGTAACAGAGTTACTTGTCGTGATTGGTTTCAGTTGAGTTTGAAAGAAGGCTTTACAGTCTTTAGAGATTCAGAATTCTCTGCGGATATGGGATCAAGAACTGTAAAGAGAGTAGAGGATGTTGCTTTCTTAAGAACCGTTCAATTTGCCGAAGACAGTGGTCCGATGGCGCATTCAGTGCGACCTGATTCCTATATGGAAATTTCTAATTTCTATACCGTCACTATTTATGAAAAAGGTGCTGAAGTTGTCCGGATGATTCAGCTGATTCTTGGGGAGCAAGGTTTCCGCAAGGGATCAGATCTGTACTTTGAACGTCATGATGGGCAGGCGGTAACAACTGAAGATTTCGTTAAGGCAATGGAGGATGCCAGCGGTGCAGATTTGACCCAGTTCAGACTCTGGTACAGTCAGGCAGGCACACCTATAGTTACGATTAACTCAGACTACGATGAGGTGCTTAAGCGTTACTCACTGCATGTTAAGCAAGACTGTCCGGACACGCCTGGGCAAACAAATAAAGAGGCTTTTCATATACCACTTCGAATTGGCTTGTTAGATAGCTCTGGTGAGCAGATCTTGTTAAGGCTTTTGGATGAAAAAAAATCGGAAGCAGACAGCCCTTGTTACGACATGGTTCTCGATGTCACTGAAGCCTCGCAGACTTTTACCTTTGTAGATGTGCAGGCCAAGCCAGTGCCTTCGCTGCTACGGGGATTTAGCGCGCCAGTTAGACTTAAGTATGATTACAGTCTAGATGAGTTGTTTTTCTTGATGACCAGCGACAGTGATGGCTTTAACCGATGGAACTCGTCTCAGATGCTTTCTACAGAAATAATAGAGAGCATGTTAGAACCGTATCGTAGCGGAACTCGATTGGTTTTGCCGAAACTGTTAACGGACGCCTTTGCGAATGTATTAGATGCAGCAATATCGGATTCATCGTTGGATAAAGCTATGCTCGCGCAACTTTTGTCTTTGCCGGTGCTGGGCGCGTTAATAGAGCAATCCATTGAAGCGGATGTGATCGGCTTGCACTCGGTTAGAGAGTTCTTACTGAACACGCTAGCTACTGAGCATAAGGATAAATTTGCTGAGGTATACGAGTTAACCGAAGATCATAGCGACTACACTTCAGATGCTGAATCAATTGCGAAGAGGTCCCTAAGAAATCTCAGTCTCAACTTTTTGGTAAGAAGCGGTGATGAGGGCTGGATTAATCGATGTTATCAGCAGTATTGTGATGCCGATAACATGACCAACCAATCTGCAGCTTTGCGCAGTCTGGTTAATTCAAAGACAGAGTTAGGATCTCAATTAGCTGAACAAGCGTTAGTAAATTTTTATGAACAATGGAGTCATGAGCCGCTTGTTGTTGACCAATGGTTTGCGATTCAAGCTACAGCCCAAGTGCCGGATGCTTTGGCGAAGGTTAAGGTGTTATTGGATCACGAGGCTTTTGAAATTCGAAATCCAAACAAGGTCCGCTCGTTGATTGGTGCTTTCTGTGCGCAAAACCACATTGGCTTTCATGATGAGTCAGGCGATGGCTACGAGTTTCTAGCTGACCAAGTATTGGTGCTTGATAAACTCAATCCTCAAATAGCGTCGCGACTGCTGACGCCACTTACACGCTGGAAAAAGTATGACGCCAAGCGGCAGGCCTTAATGCAGGCACAGTTGCAGCGGGTTAAAGCCCAAGATGGCCTGTCGAAAGACGTTTTCGAAATAGTAGAGAAAAGTACTATATTGTAGTGTGTTTTAAGCTGTTTATTTAAAGTGAAAAAAAGGGCGCCGATGAAATACATCGGCGCCCTTTTTTTAGCAGACCGGTTTTCTACACTTCAACCACATTTGCCATCGGTATATTTTTCGCTCTATCAGCAGCTTCCATAAAGCTCTGAATCTCATTGAAATTGAGGTATCGGTATATGTCGCCGCTCATAGTGTTGAGTTTTTCCATATAGCTCATGTACTCATCCATCGTTGGTATTTTTCCTAGAGCCGCGCAAACTGCCGCTAATTCTGAAGAGGCTAGATACACATTTGCACCTTGGCCTAATCGATTTGGAAAGTTTCTTGTGGATGTGGAAACAACGGTGGAGTTTGGTGCTACACGGGCTTGGTTGCCCATACATAGAGAACAGCCCGGCATTTCGGTTCTGGCGCCGGCAACTCCAAATATGCTATAGATACCTTCCTCGATGAGCTGATGTTCATCCATCTTAGTTGGGGGGGCAATCCAAAGTTTTGCTGGCAGGCTGCCATCAACTTGCTTTAAGACTTCACTAGCGGCACGAAAATGGCCGATGTTAGTCATGCAAGAGCCTATGAATACCTCATCGATTTCGGTGTTTTGAACTTCTGACAAAGGTTTTACATCGTCAGGGTCGTTTGGACAAGCCAGCAGCGGCTCTTTGATTTCGTTCAAATCAATATCAATGATCTTGAAATACTCGGCGTCATCGTCAGGCTCCATTAACTCAGGATTTTCTAACCATTCTTCCATTGCTTTGGCGCGGCGCTCTAAGGTTCTGGCATCTTGATAGCCATTGTCTATCATCCAGCGTAGCAGGGTGATATTGGATTTGAAGTACTCAACAATAGGATCTCTGCCCAAGCGAATTGTGCATCCGCCTGCTGAACGTTCAGCTGAGGCATCGGATAGCTCGAAGGCTTGTTCAACTTTAAGCTCAGGTAAGCCTTCTATTTCTAAGATTCGACCTGAGAAAATGTTCTTTTTGCCTTTTTTCGCGATTGTTAAGTCGCCACTTTGCAGTGCTGCATAAGGGATGGCGTTAACCAAATCCCGCAGTGTGATGCCTGGTTGCATTTCACCTTTAAAACGAACTAAAACAGATTCTGGCATGTCCAGCGGCATAACTCCTGTGGCAGCCGCGAAGGCGACTAGACCGGAACCTGCTGGGAACGAGATGCCCATCGGGAAGCGAGTGTGGGAATCGCCGCCGGTGCCAACAGTATCTGGCAGTAGCATGCGGTTTAACCAAGAGTGGATAATTCCGTCGCCGGGGCGCAATGAGACTCCACCGCGAGTTTGAATGAAATCAGGCAGGCTATGCTGCGTGTCTATGTCAACCGGCTTTGGGTAGGCGGCGGTATGACAAAACGACTGCATAACCAAATCAGCTGAAAAACCCAGGCAAGCTAAATCTTTTAGCTCATCACGGGTCATAGGGCCGGTAGTGTCTTGGCTGCCAACGGTTGTCATTTTGGGTTCACAGTAGCTGCCAGGTCTAACTCCGGCAACGCCGCAGGCTTTGCCAACCATCTTTTGGGCAAGTGTCCAGCCTTTGTCGGACGCTTCGCCGGCAACTGGCGCTCTGAACACCTCAGAGATGCCTAAGCCTAGTTCTTCTCTGGCTCGCTGTGTGAGGCCGCGGCCGATAATCAGAGGGATCCTGCCACCAGCGCGAACTTCGTCCAATAGGACTTCAGTTTTTAGTTCGAACTCGGTAATTAATTCGCCGCCTTCATGGCGCGTAATTATTCCGTTGTAGACATCGATGTCGATGATGTCGCCGGTGTTAAGGTTGTCTACATCGCATTCAAAGGGGAGGGCGCCGGCATCTTCCATAGTGTTGAAAAATATTGGAGCAATTTTGTTGCCTATGCAGACTCCGCCATCACGCTTGTTTGGGATATGAGGGATATCATTGCCAATGAACCAAAGTACTGAGTTTGTGGCCGACTTTCGTGATGAGCCTGTGCCCATTACATCGCCGACAATTGCTACAGGGAAACCAGTTTTTTCTAATTCGCTGATTTGCGCCTCGGCATCAGTAATACCTTCACGTGGGTTTTTGTACATTGCTTTGGCATGCAAAGGGATGTCAGGCCTTGACCATGCATCCTGAGCTGGAGATAAGTCATCTGTATTCGTTTCTCCGGGAACCTTGAAGACAGCCACGGTGAGTTTTTCTGGTAACGCAGGTTTTGCTGTAAACCACTGGGCGTCTGCCCAAGATTGCATAACGCCTTTGGCGTGTTCGTTACCTTGCTTGGCTTTTTCGGCGACGTCATAAAAGGCATCAAACATAAGCAGGGTATGTTTAAGCTCTTCAGCGGCAGCGGCGGCTAAGTCTGCGTCATCCAATAGATTTACTAGAGTGGTGATGTTGTATCCACCTAGCATTGTGCCTAGCAGCTTTACCGCCTCTGCAGGGTTGATTAGTGGAGATGTGGCTTCGCCTGTGGCTAAGGCTGAGAGAAACCCTGCTTTGACATAGGCGGCTTCATCCACGCCTGCAGGGACACGATAGGACAGTAGGTTAAGAATGAACTCTTCTTCACCTACAGGTGGGAATTTCAATAATTCAATCAAACCGGCAACTTGTTCCGCTGACAGTGGTTTTGGGACTATGCCAATCTCGGCGCGTTCTGCTACGTGTGCTCTATAGGCTTCTAACAATGTCAATTCCTCTTAAAATGGGACAATTGGCGATTCTGTAGATCGGGCTTGTTCGACGGTAAAAATTTGTAGACAGTGCTTTTTAAGTTAAGGTTGCAAAAATTTCATAGTCAGGCGAGCGTTATTTACTGATAGCATGCCCGAAGGTTTTGGAAGGACATCATTAAAAAGCCATTCCTCTTCTTACCCCTTATCATTTCTTTATTGCTTCATCATTTCTGGATTACCAACACTGCATCCATACTGGCGGGACCTTCGTGGTGACGTTGGCTTGCTGTTATCTCTGGCTGTTGTCTCTAGCCGTTACTATTTAAATAGCGGGTTTTTCTAAGCCAAGTACTTCGTTAATAATCATTCGTTAAAAATAAACCAGTAATAATATTAAATAGTCACTTGCCGCGCCAGCTTTGTCTAAAACAGGGCGCCCTCAACAGGACATTACCATTAGCCCAATTTTTTTTGCAAAATTGGCCGTCGTTGGGCAGTCCCTTAAGCGATCGCGATTGTGCCAATCCTGACTAAATCCCGTCTTACTTAGATCTAGTTGCTTAGGTTCTTATATATTAGGTTCTAATATATTAGGTTCTTGTATAAAAGGCGCAAAGGCTGTTTTTTGAGCGCATATTCTATTGTAAAGTTGAGTAAAAATCCAGTTTGAACGCCTATGTATGCTAACATGAAAGGCCGTGAGGATATGTTTCCGACAATCCTTTTAATGAATTAAAGATACTTTCACTTGCCACCAAGAGGCCGAGAATGCCCGAGGCAAAGCAGTAGACTCGAAATAGCGATTATCATGAAATTAGCAAAAACCCCCTGTATTGGAATTTGTTCTACAACTTCTTTTGGCGACCCGGTCTGTAGAGGTTGTAAGCGCTATTTGTTTGAAGTCATTAACTGGAATGCCTATGGCCAGTTTGAAAAGTTTGCTGTGTTAAAGCGCTTGGAGAAGCTGGAGGTTCAAATTTTAGAAAGTAAGTTGCAAATAGTCGACGAAGAACTCCTGCGTGAGGGTATGCGTAAGCTTGGTCTCAGTTTTGATGAAACCCTGTCCCCTCTGTGTTGGGTGCATAACCTTTTGGCCAAATGTCACCAACAGATACCCAAACTTGCGGATGTCGGGCTTATGGCGATGCCAGAATTTGCAGTGCTGTCGGTGTCGGCTATTAGCAAGTTAGTGGATGAGGAGCTTCTGATTCTTAGTGCAGCCCATAACGATCGCTACAACAACTACCCTGCGAGTAGCCCAAACTGATAGCCATTAAAGTAAAACTCCGTTCAAGCTAAATTGCCTCTCTGAGATCCTCTCATCAAATATTCAACGCCCGGAGATTCCTAATAACGGTAACTTTTCTCATGGCATAAAAAAACGGCGATGATTGCTCATCGCCGTTTTTTTTTCATTCCAGAGCTAACTGGTAGTTAGAATGCCCATAAAGCTCGAGCATACCAGCGCTGACCGCGGCCTTCAAACACACCCGCGTCATAGTTCAGCGAGCTCAGCTCTCGGTACGGAAGCTCCTCATTAAACGCATCGAGCAAGCCAACAGTGAAGGTTGTGCTACCAAGACGCATGTTATCCCAGGCCTTGTTGTAGGTGTACTGCACATCCCACGTGTTGTAGCTGCTGATCTTTGGCGACAATAGTGGACGAACGAAATCGTTCGCTACTGTGAGCGCTTGCGCGTAACCGAGGTCTTGATAAGAACCGATATGACGGTTAATCAAAGTGACACCTTGGTTGCCCTTGCGCCAGTTCATAACCAACGTGCCCTTGTTGTCAGGCATCGAGCGAACAAGGTTACCGTCGCCAGTTGTGCCGGCAGCATCCGAGACACCTGAGTTCAACAGTCCGTTAACCATGCCCGGTACGCCGCTGAATGCATACTGGCGTACATGCGTAAACGTCATGTTTGCGCTAAACATTCCATAGTCGTTGCTCCATCTATAACCGGCTTTGAAGTCGATACCGTCTGCAGTAATCTCACCTGCATTTATCGCCGTCAGTGTGGTTGTCACAAGAGAAGCGACCTCTGAACCAACACTGCGCTGGATACCAGGCACGATGTACGCTGACGGTTTCACTACGCAGTTAAGGCGTTCTTCCGAATCACGTCCAAACTGAGCCTCGATAGAGGACGGAGAACACGAGGCACCTACTACAGGTGAATCGAGTGAAAGCGAATCGTTGAGTACGTAATTGCTTTCGTCCTTTGACGCGGCAGTGAATGCAGCGATTTCAGGAAGCAGGGCGTTGATCGGGGGCTCTGGTAACACGCGATCTGTTACTTCGAATCTCCAAACGTCAGCACCGATCGATAGGCCGTCTAATGCGCCACTAGGCGTCCATAGGAAGCCTACGTTATAGGTATCAGCGTACTCATTGCCAACTGTCGGAGCAGGTCCGCCCAATGTGTACGTAGACTCGCTCTCACCGTTCGCAATTGTCGGTTCTAACAAGCCCGCTCTAACCGCTTGGTTTGAGAGTGGGTCTTGGAATGTTACTGACGACGACTGCAGGCCAGTTTGCACGATCGCAATGTTAGGCGCACGGAACGACTGTGAGAATGAACCGCGAACTAGTAGCTCTTCAAACGGGCGCCAGCTCATTGCAATCTTTGGAGAAACCTCGCTCCCGATGTTGCCCCCGTAGTCTTCGTAGCGCAAAGCGATTTGCGTCTCTACATTGTCGATAAATGGAAGCGAAAGCTCCAAAAATACGGCAGAGGTAGTGCGGTTATCGTCGTAGTTAAACGCACACATCGCACATTCTAGGTTGTTGCTTACTCGATGGAACTCGTTAGCAACGCCATCGCTATCATAACCGAGGATGCGGTTTTGCAGTCCCGGATAATGAAGCGAATTAGCATTTTCTTTGGTATTGCGTTCGCGGTACTGGCCACCTAGCGCGAACTGCGCTGTGCCGCCTTGCATTTCGAACAGCTCGCCTGACACGACAGCATCGAATACTGCGAGTTTGTTACGTTTGTCTACCCGGGCAACATCTTCGAGTATGTAATCCATTAGTGCAGGGTCGTTAGCGACATTTCCGTTGCCAAACTGGGTTAGGAACGGATTGTAGAATTGGCAACCGCCCTGACCGTGGTTGTTACTTGTGAGAGCCAGTGAAACGCTCTCACGGGTATTGAAAACATACGCAGGAAAGAAGGTCTGGTTAAACGCGGCTGCGTCAGAATTCCACAGGTTCGGATATACGCCAAATGCACCTGGAGCGCCAGCGTAATCAAAGTCTGATACGCCATTTGGAGTGCAGCTCTCTCCGCCTAAACCAAGGGATGCAAGTTCAGTTTTTTCTCGGTTGAAGGTACGGTAGTTCTCTTCCATTGACGTTTCGCTGAACGAATAGCCAACATCGTATCTGAGCGGGCGGTCGAACGCTTCAAATTCACCGCGCAGACCGACTTGTATATTAGAAGCCGAGGTGTCTGTCTTGTTGCCGTCACCACCAGGGAAGTCGATGCCGTTGCGCGTGTTGTGCCACGCTAAAATACCAGGGCCCCCGTTTACTAGGTCAATCGGATTGTTAGGTATGCCGGCCGCGGTAGGACGTGTTAGCCCAGCCTCTGGAGCAAAAAAGCCGAGCTCCAAGTAATTTCCCATTGGGTTGCCGCCGTGCGCACCTGGCGAAGGCATGGATATTTGTGGGCCACGCGATTCATTATAGCCGCTGTCGCCACGACTAATTTCAGACTCTGAATGCGAAAAGAAAGAATAGAACTCTGTATTGTCACTAAACGAATGATTCAGTGTTCCGGCAAAGCTATTGCGCACAGTTTCTTGCGCGGCAATTGCCCATTCTGATGTGTCGGCTTGGCAGGCGCCCCCAGATTGCCCCTGATCGTAGCGACGTCCACCTGGCTCCAGCGAAGATGTGCTGCTGCAAAGTGGATCGGTCCACACTGGAGATGATGGACCACCCTGCGCCACATTGCGGCCCGCATTGGTGGCGTTATAATAGTTGAAGGGAGTGTTTGCACCAATCGCGCCAGACGCAAATAGACCGCCGATGGCCATAGTGGTGGTTCTGAAGTCTTGGAGGTCGCTGAACGCATTTGTCTCGGTCACATTTATTGGGTCACGTTCGAAACGTTCGGCAGAAAGCACGAGGTTTGTGTTACCGTCACGGCTAGCCCAGCCCCAAATGGCGCTGACTGTAGCGTCGTATTTTTGGCTGGCTTTTTTAACGCCTTGAACGTCAGCGTAAAGCTCGAATCCTTGGAAGTCATCACGCATGACGATATTCACCACGCCGGCTACCGCGTCAGCTCCATAAAGAGCCGAGCCGCCATCAGTTAAGATCTCAACACGATCTGTCATCACTAGTGGAATGGAATTAAGGTCGACGAACTCGCCGCCGCTTCGTGTAGTAACCGCAGCCGGAGCCATACGCTTGCCGTTAATGAGCGTAAGCGTTGAGTTCTCACCGAGGTTGCGAAGGTTAACGTTTGCTGAGCCGCTGACCTGAGTGTTATCACCAGAGCCAGGATTTGAGATTGACCCTGAGTTGACCTCAAGGTTTTTGATCACGTCCCAGATAACCGCCGCACCTTGTGCTTCGATACTCTGTCTGTCAACGACCTGAACCGGTGATGGTGCATCAAGAGCTGATCCACGAATGAATGATCCTGTTACTAAGACTTCCTCAATCTCTGTATCTTGAGCTACTACCGGAGCTGCTAGTCCCGCAAGGATTACACCAAGTGTAATTGCCTTGCGCTTAGGAAAATTGTTGCGCATTCTTACTCTCCCTTCTTATTTCTAGTTATATTTTTTGTTAAATTTTGACTATGCTTGTCAAATATGACGCCTTCAACTTAGGTTTCATGGCCTAAATTTGAGCACGCGAGATACTAGACTAGAATGATTTTTTTTCCAAATTTTTTTCTCCATTTAAATATTCAAAAATTATTAACCTTAGGCATGTAGTCTGAGCTAAAGCCGTAGGGGCTAATTTCCTGCGCTGTATTTAATTCGAAGCTAGTTTGGAGGTGATTAGCTGCCGGACAGTGAGCCGAATTCGAACTCGTGCAGGGCAACGCCGTCCACGCCTGTTTCGGCGTACCAACCCCGTTTGTCCCAGTCCCCTAAAACTATCCGCAGTCCCGCCAGAGTAGTTAAAGGGTGTATAGCAGGGCGATGAGTGTGGCCATGTAGGAGGATGCTTGTGCCAGCAGCGCTTAGGCTCTGTGCAATGGCTGTCGCGTTTACATCCATAATCTCACTGACCTTACCAGCGGTGGCTAATGCGCTCTGCGCCCGAGCTTGTTCTGCAAAAGCCTTGCGCTGAGCTAACGGCTGGGCTAAAAAATTCTCCTGCCAGGCTGGGTCACGTACTAACTTTCTGAATTTTTGATAGTCAGCATCATCGGTGCACAGAGCGTCCCCATGCATTAGCAGTATAGGTCCGGCCTGTGATTCGATGACATGGGGTTCTTGCAGTAGCGTTGCGCGGCAGCTGCGGGCAAAGCTAAGACCCAGAAGGAAGTCTCTATTGCCGTGCATAAGGAAGACATCTGACCCTGCTGTGGCAAAGTCAGTGAGGGCGGCCGCCACAGCTAGAGATAATTCTGATTCAGAATCATCGCCTATCCATGTCTCAAACAGGTCACCCAGGATGAAAAGTTCGTCAGTCTTGCCTAGATTGTGATTCAGGAACTCAAAAAGTGCGGCACTGATATCCGGTCTAGAATCCTCAAGGTGAAGATCAGAGATAAAGAGTTGCCGAGTCAATGGCTCTAGTCTTCTGTTACGGTCGCAGTCTCAATGATTACTTCGGTCTCTGGCACATCTTGGTGGCCGCCAGTAGATCCAGTTTTCACGAGCTTAATTTTATTCACGACATCCATGCCATCGATAACTTTCCCAAATACTGCATATCCCCAGCCTTGATCTGTTTTGCTGCTGTGGTTTAAGAAATGATTATCACCAACATTGATAAAAAACTGCGACGTTGCCGAATGAGGAGCGGATGTGCGAGCCATGGCTAAAGTGCCTATCAAGTTCTGGATGCCATTGTCGCCTTCATTTTCTACTGATTCGCCATTTTCTTTTTGCGTTAGTCCGCTTTCGAATCCGCCGCCTTGAATCATGAAATCGTTAATCACACGATGGAAGACAGTGCCATCATAGAAACCTGATTTGACATAACTTAAAAAATTCTCTGCTGACTTTGGAGCGTTCTCAAAATCTAGTTCGACTGTGATAGGGCCATAGTTTGTCTTCAAGACGATCATTATTACTACCTTGTGGGATGGAGAATGATTTAACTTTGTTATCAGTGGTTTTGAGGCGCTATAATAAGGCTTTTAACAGGTTCTTGATAGTCCTGAGTCAGGGAGACTTTCCCTAGTTTTATTCGTTTCAAGCTTAATGGGTTTTAAAAGCCAACATTTAGCAGCCGCCTTATTTTATCAGGCCATCATAAAAGACTTCTCTTAATGACAGATTCAAAGGCAGCAGCCGCTGCACCCCATTCAAATTTTATTCGAAACTTAGTCGCTCAAGATCTTGCTGACAACAAACATCAGGGGAAAGTGCATACACGATTCCCGCCGGAGCCTAATGGGTATTTGCATATAGGGCATGCTAAGTCTATCTGTCTTAATTTCTCGATAGCGGCTGAAAACAACGGTCACTGCAATCTGCGTTTTGATGATACGAACCCGGCTAAGGAAAGCGTAGAGTTTGTTGAGTCTATTAAAAATGACATCAAGTGGCTTGGTTTTGAGTGGAGTGGTGAGGTGAGGTTTTCATCTTTGTACTTTGACCAGCTTTATAATTTTGCGGTTGAGCTGATCGAGAAAGATAAGGCTTTCGTGTGCAGTCTTAATGCTGAGCAAATGCGTGAATACCGCGGCTCTCTGACTGAACCAGGCCGTTCTAGCCCCGATCGAGATAGGCCGATCAAAGAGAGCTTGGATTTGTTTGCCCGTATGCGCGAGGGTGAATTTGGCAATGGAGAGCTGAGTCTGCGAGCCAAAATTGATATGACCGCACCGAATATAAACCTCCGAGACCCTGTACTGTATCGGATCCGCCATGTTAATCATCATCAAACCGGTGATAAATGGAAGATTTACCCAACCTACGACTACACGCACTGCATCTGTGATGCCATCGAGAATATTACTCATTCTCTGTGCACTCTTGAATTTGAGGATCACAGGCCACTTTATAATTGGATATTAAAGAGTCTTGGTAGCGCAGGTTTGAAGCGAGTCAGTGACCTAGCTAATTCGCTAGATACTTATGTGTTGCCTGAGCAAACTGAATTCGCCAAACTAAAGCTTAACTTCACTATGATGGGTAAGCGAAACTTAAAAGAGATGGTGGAAACTGATGTGGTAAGTGGTTGGAATGATCCGCGCATGCCAACGTTGGCTGGGATGAGGCGGCGGGGCTTTACGGCAGCTTCAATTCGTAATTTTTGTGAAAGTGTAGGTGTGGCGCGCAGTGATAGCGTCGTTGATATGGGCATGCTAGAGCATACGATACGAGAAGATCTGGATGCTAACGCGTCTAGAGTTATGTGTGTTCTTAAGCCATTGAAAATCACTCTTACCAATATAAGTGCAGATGAAGTTGTCCAGCTTAGTATGGCGAATCACCCGAAAGATCAGGAAAAAGGCCGAAGAAATGTGCCTTTTACTCAACAGGTCTACATAGACAGGGCTGATTTTGAAGAAGTGCCTCCTGCCGGTTTTAAGCGTTTAATTCCGGGCGGCGAAGTCCGACTTCGAGGTTGTTATGTGATTCGATGTGACGAGGTCATCAAAGATGACTCTGGTGAGGTGGCAGAGCTTCGCTGCTCTGTAGATAAAAACACTCTGGGTAACAAGCCGGAAGGTCGTAAGGTGAAGGGTGTGGTTCATTGGGTGTCTGCCAGTGAGGGTGTGGAAGTTACTGTGAGGCTTTATGATCGCCTCTTCACCGTTGAAAATCCGGGATCGAAAGAATACGAGGATTACCGATCTAACCTTAATCCGAATTCGTTAGTGACGCTTGAAAGCTGTGTGATCGAGCCGGCGGCGCTGTCTAATGTGGCTGAGGCAAACTTTCAATTTGAAAGGGAAGGCTACTTTTGTTTAGACGACATTGATTCAAGCGCCTCAAAAAAGGTTTTTAATAGAACAATAACGCTGCGGGATTCGTGGTCGGCCAAATAGACTTTACTCATGCAAATTTACAACACTTTTACACAGCGCAAAGAAGAATTTTTACCAAAAGACCCCAGCAATGTCGGCGTTTATGTTTGTGGTATAACGACTTATGACTACTGCCACTTAGGGCATGCAAGAATGTTGGTGGCATTTGATGTTGTGGTTCGTTACCTCCGAGCAAAAGGCTATGGCGTTAACTATGTTCGTAATATCACGGATATCGATGACAAAATCCTAAAAAGAGCAGCTGAAAATGGCGAGTTGTTTTCGGATCTAACCGATAGATTTATTGCTGCGATGCACGAAGATGAACGATCGCTTTCTATTTTGCCGCCAGACCAAGAGCCTCGGGCGACTGGTCATATCGAAGAAATTGTCCAAATGATTGAAGTGCTCGTATCGAAAGATGCCGCCTACAAAGCAGACAATGGTGATGTTTATTTCTCTGTCTTGAGTTTTCAGGACTATGGGAAATTGTCAAAAAAGAAACTTGATGAATTGTTAGATGGTGCTCGGATCGATATTGGTGAATTGAAACGAGACCCCCGAGATTTTGTCCTGTGGAAAGCGTCCCCAGATGGCGGTGTGGGTTGGGATTCGCCTTGGGGCTATGGTCGCCCCGGTTGGCATATAGAATGTTCAGCAATGTCTACTTGTGCATTAGGGAATAATTTTGATATCCACGGGGGCGGGTCAGATCTACTTTTCCCGCATCATGAGAATGAAATTGCGCAATCTGAAGCTGCCACTGGCGAGAAATTTGCCAATCTTTGGATGCACAATGGTCCGCTGAGGGTGGATAGTGTAAAAATGTCTAAGTCTTTGGACAACTTCTTCACTGTTAGAGAGGTGTTGAAGAAATACGACGCAGAGGTTGTCCGGCATTTGTTGATTGCTAGTCACTACCGCAGTCCGATCAACTATTCAGAGTTAAGCCTACAGCAGTCCACTGCAGCGCTAGAGCGTCTTTACATAGGGCTTCAAGGCGTAGACATCGAAACGGCCAAATCGCTTACCAATAGTCGATTTGAGAAAGCTTTTCACAAGGCAATGGATGATGATTTTAATACGGCAGAAGCATTTGGTGTGTTGTTTGACTTGGTTAAAGAGTTAAACAAAGAAAAGTCAGCGGGCAGTGAGTTGGCAGGCCAGTTAGGCGCTTTATTGGTAAAGCTCGGTGCAACCTTAGGCGTACTCCAGCAAAAGCCGGAAGAATTCTTACAGGCCAGCGTGAACAACGACGTGGATGCTGAAGAAGTAGAAGGGCTGATAATAGCTAGAAAACAGGCTAGGGCGGATAAAAACTGGGCCAAGGCTGATGAAATACGCGATAAATTAGCGCAATTGAAGGTGGTTGTTGAAGATGGTGCTGATGGCAGCAGCTGGAGGATAGAGCGTTAAAGCCAATTAATTGTGCTTAAGTTGAAGAAATTATTGCTTAGTGCTCATTCTTGGATTGACTGGCAAAGATGACGCGAGTATTATGCCGACCTCTTGAAATGCACACGGCAAGCGTGTGTTGGAAAGGTGAAAATCGGGGTATAGCGCAGTCTGGTAGCGCGCTTGCTTTGGGAGCAAGATGTCGGGAGTTCAAATCTCTCTACCCCGACCAATTTCACTTTCCTCTTTTGTTGGAAGCTGGATGATTTATGGTGACTGTAGCTCAGCTGGTAGAGCCCTGGACTGTGACTCCGGTGGTCGCGGGTTCGAACCCCGTCAGTCACCCCAATTATCTTCTAAATTTCGTAACTGGTTAGACCTATCCTTTAAAACTCCTTCTCTTTTCAAAATGTGCCTTTGCATTTCTGTCCCCCGAGGATATTCTCTTCACTGGACTTAATCTCAATCTGTGTCATTCGATATAATTTCTAGCGCTCAATTTCAGTGGCTCATTTCAATAGCTAAGTGCTAACAATATTTCTAGTCTGAGCTGGGTCTTCCTTCAAAGAATCAGGGGATTCAGATGAAATCGATAAAAACTAAGACCATCAATGGCAGGCCTACATCTGTTGCCGAGCTTGCTGTTGTTAAGGCAACTATCGGGAATGTATCAAGCTCTGTAAGCAAGTCTGCCAAAAAAAGCTGTGATAGTAAGCCTAAGGGCTTGCTGCCACAGCTTGTAAACATTTCTAATAAGGTTAATTTGGTTTTAGCAGGTATGTATACCGGTGTGAACTGCTGCGGAGTGCCCCATGAGGGGCATAGCTATGGCGAGCAGGGTGCATGTGTGCCGGCTACCAAGAAGCCCCGCACATAGGCTCAAGCTGAGCTAAGCTGAGGGCTTCTACCTTTGGTTTTAGGGGTGGATATGTTGTTCCGTGCCGCCTTGGCCGCTTCGACATTAGTAATTAACGTGTGTGACCTTTGTCAGTTTTCACAATTATTTATAAAGATTCTAAAGCAGCCCCAAAGGATGCCTTTTTTTGCTGCACGTGGCGTAATGTGATCATTGAAAGGTCGACGGGTGACAATAGCGAACATTGAATCTTTGTCCTTTCAATAATACATTTATCGTTACTCTGCTAGACTCTTTGTCTCCTAAGGTACTTGTTCGGGGTGGCGGCATCAGTTCAAGATTTCGCCTGTATCCCAGACCCTGCTTGCAGATCCAGATATTTTGGTAGGCCTTCGGCCATGGCGCAGATGTGCTCCGCATAAAAGATATGATTCATCGGCTCTATGTATTCAGGAATCTTGGGGCTGTCTTGCTGTATTCTCTCAAAGCCTGCTAGAGGCATGCCAATAAAGCTGATCTCTGGCATAAAGTTGTAAACGAGGGTGCCGCAATCGGCGCAGTTCATTCGGTCTAGTATCCCTAGGGAAGACTTGCCAATAACGAGCTTTTCTTCACCTGCTGTCAGTGTAAAAGAGGTAGAGTCTAACTCTGTATTAAGCACCACTGTGCCGAGTGGCTTGTGCGGCAAGATTTGCAATGGCAATAGCCGACTCAATTACAGTGTGGTCGAATGTTCAATTTTACTGATCCGCGGGCACGCGCACAGGCTCTAATCTCTCCGTTCGACATGGCTCTCTCTTTAATCGACTCTGTAGTTTAACTCGACCGTGGGCTATCAGCCGGTTTGATACAAATCAAAGTTATTAGCTTAATGCACGATCTGCTTTGATGTGCCGCATTCTTAGCTCATATCGATCGCTTGTGGGAGGCGGAGCTTTAGATTGGCTTTAGGCTGTTTGCGCAGCTTTGTCGATGTAAGTGGCGCGGTGTTCATAGACGGAGTGAGTTAAGCTGCCGGGGTTAGTCTGCGGCGGTGTTGGGTTAGTGAATAAATAAATAGTGTGGTGAATCGATAGGCTAGTAAATAGATAGGTCATTAAGCGAATAGGGTAGTAAATAGAACAAGACAGTCCGTGAGGCAGTAAGCGTAACAACAAGTGAGCTGAGCAGTAAACACGGTTCGTGTTGTGCGGGTGAGCTAGGGCAGATTCGGATTTTGGCTTACAAAACCCTCTCCCTTTGGGGGGGAGCTTCGATGTCCTGAACACTACGTCCTTATCGATGTAAGGTGCTTGCTTAGGTGGACACTCCATATACCAGAAAGCCCGCTAAAAAGCGGGCTTTCTGGTATATGGTGCGCCCGCCAGGACTCGAACCTGGAACCCCCGGCTTAGAAGGCCGGTGCTCTATCCGGTTGAGCTACGGGCGCATATGTGGTGCTGAAATCCGGCGGTATTGTACATTAAATCTGGCTTCGAACCAGCAGAGAAATCGCCTGTGACCATTTTTTATTCCTATTGCCATTTTTTTGCAGTCAGGTTTTAGTTTTCTGTAGGTCCCTTAAGTAAGGCTTTCCAGTGGCAGTAGTGCAACCTTTTCTTTCGGACAAGCGATGATGTCATCCTGGCCGGCGTCTCGCCAGCCTCGATGAGGAATCAGACGGTAGAATCCTGAGCGCTTTGCTTTAGCGCCTTTTCTTCGAGCTTTACTGCCATTTGGTTTACGAATATCAAAGACAAAAAATTCATAGTCCACAGGCATTGCTGCAATGAGTTCTTTTCTGCTAGAAAAAGATAATTCCGCGCCATAGCTGAGTTCACAGACGATAATGGGGCGCTGCTGCTTTAACGTTTGGCTAAGTCCTTTGAGAGTGCGTTTCTCGAATCCCTCAACATCAATTTTCATTAAGTCGATTTGCTTGATGGCCAGTTCAGAAAACAACTCATCACCATTCTTAAGAGAGAGCTCGCCCAATGCCTGGTTGCCTTTGCTTACTGTACTGGCATCAAAAGAGCCTATACCTTGATTGCTTCCCGTAGGGGCGTAGAAGGTAAGCTTTTCAGTGATATCGCTAAGACCCACTTTATGCAGTGATATGTTTTCGATTTTGTTTAAGCCTATCTGGTGATCCAGTTTTTTGCTGACCTCGCCAAAGGGTTCAAAAGCATGCACAGTGCCGGCGAATTGGGACATGTATAAGGAATGCTGGCCAATATTTGCACCAATGTCACAAAAGCAGCTAGGCGACTTGGTAGGGCTGTCACGGGATAGGCTGGCAAGCGCATCACGGAGGAAAAACAACAATGGTTTCTCAAAGGCGCCGTAGTAGTAGATGCTAAATTCTATGTTATTTTTCAGGTTTCCTTCGTATTTCAAGCCGAAGAAGTCGGTTGCAAATGGGGCGTCAGGAGGATTGCCTCTTTTTGTTAGAACTTTGTAAGCAGATTTTTTGTATTTTAATCCTAGCCATTTCATTGACCATATTAGTCCTGCTAGGCTGCTGCTCGCACTCATTGGACTGACCTCATTGCTTGATTCATTGGGAAGGGCTTCAGATTCGCTTTCAGGTAAAGTGGATGGGCTGGATGCTGAGAGCGGTTTATTTTTAGGCAGCGCAAATCAGGGTATCTTTTTAAGAGATACTTGTCTCTATTCAAGAAACCTCCATCGTTGCCCCAGCAAGCTATGGCTATTTCGCTTCGATTCATCGCTTTGGCGATCCAGCTGTTATTCGCTGGGCCGATTGGCTTAGGCGCGAGTTTTAAATCAGTGGGGTAGGTCGCTCGGAAAGAAAATAAATTAACGATCTCCATGGCTTCATAACCCCAGGATTTTGCAAAGCCAACACAGCGTCTAATTGTAGGGTCGTCTTTGCGATGGTCGGCGGTAGATGGATTTAAACCGATGAAAAGCGCACAGCCATTACCGCCGATCCAGCTCCGTTCTAGGCTGTACCGGTAAAGGCCGCAGCGAGAAAATCGCGCATTCTGTGAAAGGTATTGCAAAATTTGAATCCTACTCGTCATTGACACTGGTAATTCTGGGAAAATAAATAATACTTGATTCAGCTTCTCGGTAGAAAGAACCTTCGCTAAACCTTCAATGGTCAGCCTAGGAATCAAAAGCCCTCTCGATAAGGTTTGCCGTACTCTTCAATTCAGCTGTCGGCTCCAAGCGTTGGAATTTTCATTGTGGGGCTTGTGCCGCGCGGTCGCGCCCCTGGATCAGCGTTATCACTGTATTTCCAGATCTTTTGCCTTGGATATCAGCTTGCACAAGCTTTTTGTGTCGCTCATCTTGCGTCCACACAAAACCTAGTTTATGGTTCTTTACTCGCTTCGAGCTAATTCTAAATTACATATCAGCTCGTACTTCATTTAGCTTGCTGGGATTACGGTATGTTAGCAATAATTGGTGGAACCGGTCTGACCTCAATAGACTATTTTGAGTCAGTCGGCTGTGAAAATGTAATTACCCCTTATGCTGATGAGCCTATTTCGGTAAGTTTTTTCAGGTCAGGTGAAATCCCAGTAGCGTTTCTCCCTCGTCATGGCGAAGGTCATAAATTTCCCCCTCATAAGATAAATTACCGAGCAAATATTTGGGCGTTAAAAGAGCTTGGTGTTTCGGGAATCATTGCGGTTAACGCTGTTGGTGGTATTCATGAAAAGCTAGGCCCGAGCTGCTTTGCAATACCAGATCAAATTATTGATTACACATGGGGGAGGGATTCTACTTATTTTGCAGACAACTTGGGTGATGTCACTCACATTGACTTCACCAACCCTTTTGACGAGAAGCTTCGACAGCGTCTAATAGGCAGTATTTCTGGGTTAAAGGCAGAAGCGAAATTAGACGTCGAATTTCTTGACTCGGGGGTCTATGGTTGTACACAGGGACCCCGCTTGGAAACAGCGGCCGAGATACGTAAGCTGCGACAGGACGGTTGTGATCTTGTCGGCATGACAGCTATGCCCGAGGCAGCCCTGGCGCGAGAGCTTAAGCTCCCTTATGCGATGCTGGCATTGTCGGTAAATTGGGCTGCGGGGCTATCTAAGGGAGAGATAAGCATGGATGAAATCAACAAAGTACTGCATCAGGGGATGGGACTCGTTGGCCGAGTTTTGGCCCGCATAGCAAGCCGTTAGTTATCTGTCTCACTTGGTGCGGATTCGGGGGCAGTGTATTCTAAGCTCGCCCCATTTACGTCGTTATCGTCAAAACTAATATCCTCGATATTTTCAGCTTCAGGGAGGACTGGCAATTCATACTGCTCCACTTGAACCACGATGCCTAAAGCCGGGTGGTCCATATAGTGAAATTCATTACTTCTCATTGCACGATCTTGCAACATATGGAACACATTTTGTATGTGGTACAAAGTCTTATCGGTTTGTAACCGGTTTTGCAGGATCTGAAGGGGACCGTCGGTAATGCTAGCGGGCAGCTCTGGCAGCTGCCATTGTTTAAGGGTAGCAGGCAACCGCCCCCCTTGTGCTGCCGTA
>Ga0307488_10000636_pt1 | contig 29055 bp, 26 predicted proteins | sample SB02metaG_FD_202248 | JGI IMG/M metagenome (GOLD analysis project Ga0307488, IMG submission 202248) | Sea-ice brine microbial communities from Beaufort Sea near Barrow, Alaska, United States - SB 0.2 | ecosystem: Environmental > Aquatic > Marine > Coastal | place: USA: Alaska | collected...
TTGCCATAACAACAATAATAACAATAGGAATTGCTGTCCAAAGAATTTCTACCGTCGTGCTTTCGTGAAAATCGGCTGCTTTATGGCCTTTTGATTTACGGTGAAAAATCATTGACCAAAACATAGCACCAAAAACGACTACACCAATGGCTGTACATATCCACAACGCAAACATATGCAGGTCGTAAACTTCTTCACTAACTCTCGTAACACCTTGTGTTAAGTTTAGTTTCATATCAGCCCAAACTGAACTGGAAAATAAACTTCCAAACAGTAGCCAACTTACGTTACCTCTTTTCACTCGACATCCCCTATTCCTCTTTTTAAATCGAAAACAAAACAAAGTTCCAGTGGAAAATATGTACCACTGGGACAAATTTTTTGCTTATTTTTTGTTTTTATTAAATTACTGTGGAGAAAGATAAAACATGGTCTTTTACACGATAATTATTATTTTAATTGTTATTTATTGTGCTGTTTTTGTACGTATTGCAATCTAGGGTCGCTTAAAACTTTAACTAGGTCAATTAAAAGTTCACCTATAAAATAAATAAACATCAAAAAATAAAATCGAGTATTAACTCTAACTTGTTGGTCTAAAGCCACCTGCATACGGCTTTATGCTTCTTTTTACATAAAAAAAATAATAAGCGATAAGCAAGTATAACCTGTAATTTGATTCTTTTCAGGCGGTGAATTAGCCTTAATTTTTAGAAACTATTAAGATGATAATTTAAAAGACTGTTAATCAAAGAAATCGCCATAAAAAACATTTCAAATGTTAATTATAATATCGATATTATCTTGAGGTAAAAGCAAGGATAATTTTTTACATTATCTGACTAAGTAATGTAAAACACCAAATGTGGAGATATTTTAAGCACTGTTTAAATCAATAACTAAACACCTCTAATGCAAGTTTTTTCAGGCTCCATATCTTACTTTTTCTGAGACAAGTTAAAGTGATCAAATACCGTGCATTACATTCCTAAAATGTTTATTCTAAATTTACTTTTAAGGTAACAGCTCTTGGTTGTCAATTTTTGACATTAAAGATAAAAATTAAGCGTATTCATTATATTCCAAACTGTACTGACCTATTTGCAACGCAGTATGAATTGAACAAACGAGGAAAAATCAAATGCTGCTAAGACGTGTGATCAAGCATTTACAACATCAGGAATGGACTGTCATTATTATCGACTTCCTAATTGTCGTCTTAGGGGTCTTTGTAGGTCTTTAGGTCAGTAATTGGAGTGCTGCACTCAAGACTGACCGTCACAATCTGTTTTGTTTACAGAACGTCTTACTGCAGATCTTCAAGAGGAAGCATTCAGCACTCAATTTCTCGTTGAATATTACCAAGACATAACGACCCATGCCCTTAAGGCACTCTCCATCCTCGAAAACGAAAACTCGGGATCCAACGAAGCTCTACTAATTAGTGCCTACCGGGCTACCAAATATACTCCGGCTTACCTTCGTAGCGCAACCTATGACGAGCTTAGTGCAACCGGCAACCTTGGCCTCATTCGTGATGAAACGCTACGCATGACAGCAATACGGTTATACACCGCTCCTCATTATAAGTCTTTCGAAACAGAGGGTGCAAATTCACGCTACAGAGTAGCGTTTCGTATGACTGTACCGGTAGCGGTTCAGAATGCAGTCGCTCAACAATGCGGCGATCGTGCCTCTACTATAGTTGATTATGCCTCAATTGTAGATATTCTTGATTATGAATGCACCACAGGACTGTCAGCAGAAGTTCTCGCCAATACGATAATAGGTCTGCGTTCAAACGAAACACTTGTGCCATTACTTCGCCTACGGATCATGTATATACAAACACTAATATTAATTTTGAGTGTTAGTAACCCGGAAATATTACTCGGTTTAAAAGATTTGGCTAAGATTGACGGATAGCTTCAATATCGAAAGTAGAGTGGATGATTCGATTTATGTAATTAATGATGGTCTATTTATCAAAACTATCATGATGATAATGCTAAAAGGCATAAACCAAAAAATCACCTCAGGGAGTTACTCAAGGGTGACTTTAATCTTATGCTATTATTTTTAATTACTGGATGAGTTGAAAAAAATCACATCCAATCAGCAGCGCGAATAACACCGACAGCTAAACCTTCAATAGTAAAGTTTTGGCTAGTAAGATCGACCTTAATAGGTGAGAAATCTTCATTTTCAGCGTGTAAATAAACTACATTACCTTCACGCTTATAGCGTTTAACAGTAACGTCTTCTTCAACACGAGCCACTACCACTTGACCTTGTTGAACATCAGTCGTTTGATGCACCGCAAGTAAATCTCCATCTAAAATGCCAATGTTCTTCATACTATCGCCATTAACACGTAATAAATAATCGGCTGCAGGATGAAATAAATCACCATCGACTTTGTAATGCTCTTCAATATGCTCTTCGGCAAGAATAGGTTCACCGGCAGCAACTCTACCAATCAGAGGTAAGCCTTCAACTTGAATAAACTCTTCCGCTAAACGAATACCGCGAGAAGTTCCTGGCAACATTTCTATGTAGCCTTTTTTAGCTAACGCTTTTAAATGTTCTTCAGCGGCATTAGCTGACTTAAAACCAAAAAATTCAGCAATTTCTGCACGTGTTGGCGGCATACCCGTATCTGATATTTTCTCTCTAATAAAATCAAATATTTGTTGTTGTCTGGGCGTCAAAGGGCGCATAAAAATCCTGTGTTATTTATTTACAGATACTGTTATTATATACAGGCTGTAAATAATGGCAAGTTTTTTGTTTTTATTGCTTTTTATCTATAGGTTTCGGTTTAAAAGTGGTGTTTTCAGTTTTATTAAAATCTTCCAATAGTCTAAAAAACTAATAAATCAAATACCTCAGGGTGGTTGATAAACTAGAGTTTTGGTGGGATCACATTATTTCTAAACCATCATTTTATGGAGTGTTTGAAATATTACCTAAGGCTCGCTGATGCCACTAAGAAGACCTGATGACTATACTAAACAACGTAAATTCGGATTAGTTTTTCTATCGATAACGTCTTATTAAGAAGCCCCTTTGTTGGTTATAATTAACAACAAAGGAACAAAAGCCAACTGATCATGGTGACGACAACAAAACTCAGTTAAACAGCGTTGACTTTAAAATCGTTTAAATACTTCCAAGTTCTTCTTGGATTTTTGTACTTTGGCATAGGGCACCTTATCTTTAATTATATTTTGGTGTCCGTTAAAGTGGGAGAAGATCAGTGTCCGTTTCGTTGCCTTGTTAGTTAGTTGTCTGAAGCTAATTTATAACAACAGAGCTATTATTACAGTAAAAAATATTACCACTATCGCCCATAGTAATGGGTGTGTCCAAACCCTTGATTGGTTTTTTAAATAGTTATTTATAGAACTAAAGTTAAGGAAGCCATGTATAGCTGCCAATATGATCACAAGTACACCCAAACAAAGGTGTATGTCCTTGAACTGATGTTTATTTAACCCTAAAAACGACCAATGTCTTGAATCTGGACCTTGAGGAGCGAAATATAGAATCCCTCCTACGGTAGCCAATAGCACCAAAACGATCATCATGGTAACTGTGATATAAGGACGTAATTGATTGTAATTCATTGCTCTTCCCAAGCTTTAATGCTTTATTCCATAATGACAAACAAACTTAATAATTCTTTAGTAATTAACGAGCCTGTAGAATTACTCGTTTTTATTATTTTTGTTAATGCCAAAAACAATATCTGACTTTAGATAGTGATTCAAATAAATTCTTTGTTTGTACTCATAATTTTTTGATCGCGATTTTTTTAGAAATGATAAGTATTTTTGGGGGGGCTTACGGCGGATATCGATAGTATACGGCTTTGCTTTGCTGCTAATGCAGGCTATTTCTTAACTTTTCTATGTTGTGAACCAAACAATACATTTGCCATTGGGTATTCACTTTTTCTTGCCCGCGTAAAGTAAATTTATTCATGCCTTTGTTAACGCTAATGTTACCAAATACAGGTTCAATGGCTTCCAACCGTTTACTGCATTGTCGTCGTCCTAAGCTACTGTCCATTTTTATCTTCATATTGTCCGTGTAGCTGATCACATTAGCTGAACTTTCGTTAAGAAACTGAACTTGTCGCCCTGTTTTGGTCGGCGGTTTGCGCTAATAACTGAATCATTAGAAAATATATGTCAAGACTCTTAACTGGAAAGTCTGCTTAGCGCACCAAGAATACCTTCGCAGCAGAAAAAATTCATGGCGGTTAAAGTAATTACCGCCACTTTGAAGACCTAAGGTTTTAGCAACATACCGACAGCTTGGGCGCGGTAAGCGGTCATAAATGAAGAGCCGAATCAATATATCTAGCAGTCACTAACCTAACTCATATTAAAACATTTCTATTTTCTCGGATTGAAAAGGCTAGCAAATAGCAGTTAACGAAGCCTGAGTTAACTCAATAAAAGCATTAGTATCTTCGCTAATGCCTTTTATTTTAATGTGATCAGCAAAACCGAGTCGTGCCGTCATGATTAACCAAAAGACAGCACTAATTAAACCTACAATTCGCCAGGCAGTCGCTTTTGCCCACTTTAGCGCAAACGTAATAGAAAGTACGTAGAATACGAAACCTGCTAATTTAGATGATGCCCAGCCATTAACGAAAGGGTACAGGTTAAGTGGGTTTACTATTGCCAAATATATAAAGGTACAGATAAACAGGGTATATAAAATATGTGGCCCAATTTTTAATAATTTATGATTAACCTTTTCAGACCCTTTCATGGTTAACGCAAAGTTAATAATAAAAAAGATAAACGTCAGCGCAATTATTGTTAGATGGGTATGCTTCACTATCATGTACATATTGTTGGCTCCTAAACTTAATTATTCATTATATAATATGTTTAGGTTATTAAAAACCCCACATATTGTAGTGCTTTGATCGATTAAGGAAAATATGAGCGTGCTTTACATCGTAGTTGAATATTAAACAGGTTAGGTTCGTTATGACCGAGAAGAGTTGTTGCGGTTAAGTATTATTACCCTTCACTTCATAATCTTTAGTTCACTTTTAGGGCGCTAGAGCCTCAGGAGTAATACTCTATTTTATCTGTATTTTTGAAAAAGCTAATGTCAGGTTTGTTGGAACAGAAGTCATAAGAGCATCATTGATGATAACGACTGCTTTAAGTCTTGGAGTTGCAGTTAATGAAGCAAGCTCTAGAGTCAGCAATACGCAATTTTAAGACATCCCAATGTAACTTAGCCTCCGTTCACATAAGTGCGTTGGCATGATTTTTTGGTGTGCCATCCTGTTAAATATAAATACAGCTATGTCACACTAAAATCACTCGTCAAGTATATTGATTAGCAATTTGTTAATAAATGAAGACAATATTGTATTATATGAAAATACTAAAAACTCAAACAAGCACTTAATCTATTTTTAATTCTAACCACTGGTGAGCTTCAAAATTTCTTTCTCATCTCGGAAAACCCCACCAAATTTAAAACTTAAGCTACGTTAATATATAGTGGAGTGAATAAACTGTATCTAGTTATTTTTCCCTATTAAGCACAACTGGAATATTGGGCTGTCAGCCTTATATTAAGTGGAAAAGCGTACATTAGCCAAATGGAACTTCTCATCAATAATTATTTTTAAACAACTTTGTGTTGTACCCATTGTAATCATAAAAATAAACTTATTTCCAGTTATTAGCCAAAGAAAAGTCCTCACTAATTTTTCATATGCCAGAATAAACATTTTAAAAATAATGCCACTAGCAGCAAGCTTATTATTTGATTAAATGAATGGCATGAAAACGAAGGTGTTCTTCAATAAAACTGGCAATAAAGTAGTAGCTGTGATCATAACCTGGGTGAAAATTTAATGCCAATGGATAGCCGCTAGCTTTCGCTGCGGCAGCTAACGCTTCTGGCTTTAACTGTTCGATTAAAAAATTGTCAGACTCACCCTGATCGACTTTAGCGGGCACAAACTGCTTTGCATATCGCATAAGCTCGCTCGCATCATAACCCCGCCAAGTTTCCTGATCCTTACCCAAATAGGCAGTAAAAGCTTTTTGTCCCCACGGACAATCCATTGGATTGCTTATTGGGCTAAAAGCAGACATTGAATGGTAACGCTCTGGGTTCTTCATCGCAATTGTTAAAGCGCCATGCCCCCCCATCGAGTGACCAGCAATTGAACGTTTGTTTGACACAGGAAATTTTGACTCAATTAGTTGAGGCAGCTCATTGACAATATAATCGTACATTTGATAATGGCTATTCCAAGGAGCTTGACTAGCATTGAGGTAAAAACTTGCACCTTGGCCTAAATCATAACTGTCATCATTGGCGACGTCGTCACCGCGAGGGCTAGTATCAGGGGCAACAATAGCGATGCCTAATTCAGCAGCAATACGTAAAGCCCCAGATTTTTGCATAAAGTTTTCATCTGTGCATGTTAATCCTGATAGCCAATACAATACCGGCACCTTGCCAGCATTTGCTGCTTGTGGTGGCAAGTAAATAGCAAACCTCATGTCACAGTTTAACCTTGTTGAATGGTGACTATATTGTTTTTGCCAACCACCAAAACTTTTATTTTCACTTAAATTCTTAATTGTCATCATAACCCTTTCGCGATAAGGCCTTTGGTATTAAGACCTCAAACTACTACCTACTGTAATATTTTACGACAGACAGCAAAACCCTTATTTATCAAAATGAATGACACTGCGAATGCTTTCACCTTTGTGCATCAACTCAAATGATTCATTAATATCTTCTAACGCCATAGTGTGAGTAATAAAGTCACTGAGTTTAAATTCGCCTTGCAAGTAACGCTCAACATAATCAGGTAATTCAGTACGGCCTTTAACACCACCAAATGCACTGCCACGCCATACTCTTCCAGTAACTAACTGAAATGGACGAGTTGATATTTCTTGCCCTGCACCAGCAACACCAATAATTATCGACTCACCCCAACCTTTGTGACAACACTCTAAAGCTGAACGCATCAGATTGACATTACCAATGCACTCAAACGAATAATCAACACCACCATCGGTTAATTCAACAATGACATCTTGAATGGGCTTGTCATAATCTTGGGGATTAATAAAATCAGTAGCCCCTAACTTTTTAGCCAGCTCAAATTTACTCTCATTAATATCAATCGCAATGATGCGACTCGCTTTTGCCATGGTCGCACCGATGACAGCTGACAAACCTATCCCGCCTAAGCCAAAGATAGCAACCGTTGCCCCTGCTTCAACTTTAGCCGTGTTCATTACTGCACCTATACCTGTGGTAACACCACAACCGAGTAAGCAAACTTCTTCTAATGGTGCTTCTTTATTGACTTTTGCTAAAGAAATCTCGGGCAATACCGTATATTCAGAGAAGGTTGAACAGCCCATGTAATGAAAGATAGGCTGACCATTTTTATAAAAACGAGTAGTACCATCAGGCATCAAGCCCTTACCTTGAGTTTCCCTAATTTTTTGGCACAGGTTAGTTTTACCTGACAAACAAAACTTACATTCTCTACATTCTGGTGTGTATAAAGGAATCACATGATCACCAACCTGCACACTAGTAACACCCTCGCCCACCTGTTCAACAATACCACCACCTTCATGGCCTAAAATAACAGGAAATATCCCTTCAGGATCCTCTCCCGATAAAGTAAATGCATCGGTATGGCATACGCCGGACGCAATCACTTTAACTAATACTTCACCTTTACGAGGTAACATTACATCGACTTCTTCAATAGACAATGGTTGTTGTGGACCCCAAGCTATGGCGGCTTTTGATTTAATAAATTGATCTTTCATCTTGGTTCCCGTTCGTTGTGTTCGCTGTAATTTATACGTTTTGATTATAGTCTTATCCATTGTAATCGTTATTGAGGTGGAAGCGGCAATGAATTTGTCTCCACTAGGTATCAAAACTAATAATAGAGCTGACAAAGTAAACTACCCGAAAAAATAGGCTGAACTTAACTAAGAGATGACAGCAACTGCAGCTTTTAATGCCTGATCTAATTCCTTGTTACTTAATACTTTATTATCACTATCAAAATTATCGTAAAAACTGGGGATTGATAATGTTGCTTTCACATCACCCGAAAAATATGGCGCTGAAACTCTTGCTGCTGTTAATACACTCGCCGCACCACCAGGACCGGGTGATGTCGCCAATAACACCATAGGTTTATTTTGAAATACTTTTTGTTCAATACGGGAGGTCCAATCAAATATATTTTTATAAGCTGCGGTATAAGTGCCGTTATGCTCAGCAAAAGAAATAATAATGGCGTCTGCTTGGCCTAATTTAGCAAAAAAGTTTTTCGCTTGTTCCGGTTGACCTAATTCGCGCTCTTTATCTTCGCTAAACATTGGCATTTCAAAATCATTTAGGTCTAATATTTCTATATCCGCGTCCGTTACTAATGATGCGGCATAACTGGCTAATTGTTTATTAATTGATGTTGAACTGCTGCTAGCAGCAAATGCTAATAATTTCATAATATTCCTTATATAGTTTGTTTTACGTAATATTTATCCTCAAAGCACTACATTAACAGCTCATCTTTAATAGGATGAAAGACAGAAGCTGCGTTAATTAATGACTGAGCTGTTAAAGCCTGAACACCATAGACTTCAGACCTAACACCGTAATCATTAATGACTTTATTGAGTAGTAAATCAAAATCTCCATCACCAGATAACAAAATTACCGTATCAACCATTTTAGCCACTTCCATAACATCAATGGTGATGCCAACATCCCAATCACCTTTTGCGGAACCATCACGGCGTTGTATGAAAGGCTTAAGCTTGACGTCAAAACCAATGTGCTTTAGTGCCTTTTGAAATTTATGTTGGGCGTCATCATTACGCTGAATGGCATAAGCATATGCTGTTACTATCTCACCTTGCTGGCTAATGTCTTGCCAAAATTTTCGATAATTAAACTGGCGCTGGAAGGTGTCACGTGTGGTGTAGTAGATGTTTTGCACATCAACAAATATCGCTATTTTTTGCAAAATAAAATCCTAAAAAGTAAGACGTCACATAAAAACTAAAATCTAATACCACTATTTCATATAAGTTGTTCGACTAAACTAATATGGTCACTAAACTAACATAAATATAATCACTAGTACCGTGATGATATGACTCATAACGCTCACTCGACTAAAATACGATTTGGCTCACATTAAAGATCCTTATTTAAGCAAACCTAATGACTTTGTATTAAGTAATAAAGTGCAAACAAATCGCTGTGTATCTAGCTAAATTAATGATAAAAATGATAGAATTATCATCCCATAAATTTGAGCAAAACAATATGTTAGCAATGCGTTCATTCTTTTATTTGTTATTAAAATTTCCTATTAGGTTATTAGTCCGCTGTAAAATAGTGCCCGACAACTCTTTTAATACAAAAAATGAAGAAGCTGGCATTGTTAACAAACAACCAACTTTTTATATTGTTCGCCATCAATCCGCCAGCGATTTATTGACCTTACAAAAAGCCTGTAAACAAAAAAATCTTCCTGATCCACTAAGCCAAGTAACAGTTAACGGCCAATTATTCTCACGAACATTTTGTTTAGAAAAACCCAGCTCATTATTTTCATGGCATCAACCGAGTAAGACATCTGCCATTAGCCAAGGGGCTGAACTACTTAACCAGCATGCTTCATCACCAGAGCTCGATGCCCAATTAATCCCTGTCAATATGATTTGGGGGCGAAAACCCACTAAAGAAAAACGACATGCCAGTGTTGGAACTGTGCTTGCCGATCAAGAATCGCCTAACTTTTTACGCAAGTTTTTCATCGTTTTATTTTTAGGTCGTAACACTTTAGTCCGCTTCAGTGATCCACTGTCATTTCGTTACGTGGTCGATCAAAACGGCAGTGATGCGCAAGCGGCCCAGAAGTTAATGCGTATCGCTCGTTTTCATTTTCATCGTCAAACAATTGCAGCAAAAGGCCCCCGATTAATGCATCGAAAGCAAATGTTTACTGCATTATTTGTCAATCCTTCTGTTCGCCGCGTTATTACTGAAGAGGCCAAAACCAAAGACGTAAGCGAGGAAGAAGTAAAAAAACAAGCACTCAAAATGATGACAGAAATTGCCGGTGATTACCGTGACTCTATTGTCCGCTTAGGTGAACGTATTCTGCATTGGCTTTGGGGTCGTGTTTATAGCGGCATTGAAGTAAAAAATGGCGATATGTTGCGTAATTTGGCGCAGGAAGGTCATGAAATTATTTATGTGCCTTGTCATCGTAGTCACATGGATTATTTATTGCTTACCTATGTGATTTTTAATGAAGGTCTAGTGACACCTCGTATAGCTGCGGGTATTAATCTAAATTTCTGGCCTGCAGGGCCTATTTTTAGAAAGGCTGGCGCTTTTTTTATTCGCAGAAGTTTTGGTGGTAATCGTTTGTATTCAACTGTTTTTCGCGAATACTTGGGACTATTGTTCGAACGTGGTTATTCAGTAAAATATTATGCCGAAGGTGGCCGGAGCCGCACAGGACGTTTATTACCCCCTAAAACAGGCATGTTTGCCATGACCATTCAAAGTTTGCTGCGCGGTATCGATCGCCCGCTGACGTTAGTCCCTGTTTATATTGGTTATGAACATGTTATGGAAGTCGGTACTTACCATAAAGAGCTCAGTGGAAGCCAGAAGAAGAAAGAGTCTATTCTTGGCGTAATTAGAGCCATTCGTAATTTGAGAAATTATGGTAAAGGTTTTGTTAACTTTGGTGAGCCCATTAATATTAATCAGTTTTTAAATAAAGAAGTGCCTGACTGGAAAGATGACATTGATGAAGTCGATCCTAAAAAACCAAACTGGTTAACACCGACGGTTAAAGTTTTAGCCAATGAAGTGATGACCGCAGTGAATAAAACCGCCGCATTAAATGGCGTAGCACTAGTGGCACTCATTCTTCATGCCACAGAAAATAAAGCCTTATCAAAGGTTAGCCTTGAAGCCCAACTCGACTTTTTCTTAATGATGCAACGCCAAGCCCCTTTCAGTGCCGAACTCACTATCCCCTCTGAAACTGGTACTGAATTATTAGCGCATGTGATAGCTCTTGGCAAAGTGACCGTTAATCAAGACAGTTTTGGCGAAATCATCTCATTGTCAGACTCAGCAACGCTTGAAATGCGCTATTACCGTAATAATATTTTACACGTTTATATTTTGCCCGCCCTAATTTGTCGATTATTAGAACACTCTGCTAAAATCACTAAAGAAGAGTTGCTCGTTGATGTTCAACGATTAATGGCACTGATTAAAAACGACCTATTCTTATGGCAATCAAAAGAAGTAATTGAGCAACAGGTATCAGAGATAATCATGGCGTTAATTCAAGCCGATGTCGCCAAAGAGGGTAAAGCAGGTTTTATTTCTCTCACTGAAAACACCGATCAACGTGCAAAGGTACGAATATTAGGTGAATGTATTGATGAGACAATGCAGCGCTTTGCCATTATTACTTCATTAGTCAATCGTTTAGCCCCAGTAACTAAGGTAGAGCTTGAAAATAAAGTGGTATTAATTGCTAAGCGCTTGTCGGTACTTAACAACATTAACGCACCTGAGTTTATCGATAAAAAAGCGCAAGCAACGCTCATCAATGCGATGAAAGACCAAGATTATATCGGTACCGATGAGGATGGAAAAATGGTTGCTAACTCTACCCTAGAAAATATTAGAGTACTGGCTACTAAGCTCGTTAAGATAGAAGTATTACAAAGTATCGCAAGGTAGTTTGGTCTGTAAAGAAAAACACAGAGCGCTTTACTTTTGACCGAGTCAGAACCGCCTATAATGACTCAATAAATATGCCAATAAAAACGACTAAACCAACAATATGATTGTTTAAAAAAGCTTTAAAACATAGTTGCCGATCTCGCCCAACAATTAACATTTGTTGATAACTAAAGAGGCCGCCAACAACCACTAAGCTCAATTGGTAAGGCCAACCAAAAGCTAATAATTCACCGACAGTAAACAATAAAGCTAAGGTAGCTAACTGTAAAAAACCAATGATCTTTTTATCGTTTTCACCAAAAAGAATCGCAGTAGATTTAACGCCAATTTTTACATCATCATCACGGTCAACCATTGCATACATAGTATCGTAAGCCACTGTCCAGAGTAGATTAGCGCTAAATAATAACCATGCGACTAAGGGTACTTCACCTTTAGCTTCGGCAAAAGCCATAATCATACCCCAGCTAAAGGCTGCGCCTAATATAACTTGGGGCAAATGAGTAAAACGTTTCATAAATGGATATAGCACCGCTAAGCCCACAGCCACCACTGACAAAGAAACGGTATAACCACTTAAAGTTGAAACCAAAACAAGTGCAATACCAATTAAAAAGCCAAATAAAGTAATGGCCTCTCTACTGGTAATCAAACCAGACACTAGCGGCCTATGTTGAGTGCGCTCTACCTGGCCATCAATATTTCGGTCAGCGAAATCATTGATAACGCAACCGGCACTTCGCATAACAACCACACCCAAAGTAAATACTAATAATAAATGCCTGTTAGGCCAACCATCGCAGGCAATCCATAAAGCCCAGTACGTTGGCCATAACAATAAATAAGTACCAATAGGTTTATCTAATCGAGTGAGTTGTTGAATCGCCTGCCATTTTGTCACTAGACTAGACATTTTTATCGGCATCCTGTTGATAAGCGAAGGCCTGAGGTAAAAATACTTCGGCCACCATTAATGGTTTCTGATGAACAAAAAATAAGGAAGAACGACCCCACATAATAAATTTAGCATCAACATCAATTGACAAATTTTTCACAAGTTGTCCTACGCTACTGTGGCTATCAAAGGCAGCTATGGTTAAATTTTTACGCTCAAGTGAGGGGTTATTAAACAATACTTGCCCTAACGGTTTGTTGCCAAGTTCAGCAAGCTGTTGCTCATCATCGGTTAACGTTGATAACGGTAATAAACTACGGGCAAACACTTGTGGTACATCATCACAATAAAGTAGGACTTCGCGAACCAACACTTGCTCACCGCGCTTAATGAAATCATTCGCTTCATAGCTTTGACATAATTCAATTTGCTGACCTAGCAGTTCTACTCGAAACTCACTGCAATGACATTGAAGTCTGGCGGTTAATGAACTTGGTTCAACTAACCAATTGAGTAAATATTCGGGAATATTATACGCGGTTGGCTCTTGCCAATGACAAATTAACTTGACTGGAAATAACGCTTTTTTTTGACTCATAACCTAAGAATACTAATTAATAACTCGCGTATCATAACAAGGTCAAAGGCAAAATGTATAGCCATTCGACTCAATTACAAGAAGTGCAACTTCTGTTGAGAAGACTGCATATTTTTTTCATAGCGCTGACTGCAAATAATATTTGAAATTAGTGACCCTTGGTTAATTTTTTTAATGACTGATTCACCACTACACTTTCAGACTTAAGTCACCTTCATTAATTCTTTTATACTATTGCCACTGCAATTCTTGATTTCAATGCCTATTACTGCTCGTCCTCTTAATATCAACCCCCTTAAATAATAGACAAACCCTTAAAATCATCTTACTCCTGTAAGTCATTGGAAGTAATTAATATGTTATTTTAGATGTTGTCAGTGGGTTAACGTTAGATGTATTATTATAAGGCTACCATTTAGTATCAATAAAAAGTCACTAAGCGAGTATAAGCATCACAGATCAACTGTCGCATGATTAAAAAATTTTATCTGTTGGTACTTTCAATCAATTTTTTATCACAGTAATTGCACAGTGATTTGACCTGGTAGACTCAATGCAGAATAAAATCAAAAAAAATAAATAATTTACTGTTAAAAAACAATGATTTGAATAATTTTTTCCAATTCCTTCAAATTATTGTATTATAAGGATATTATATTTGTTCTTTTGATAGTGAGTTGTCCATGATAAAAAAATCCTTAGTTTTGTTTTGCTGTTTATTCTCTTTATCTCAGGTATTTAATCCGGTTAAAGCAGCAGAATATGTTTACTTTGGTTTTGACCCACAAATAGTAACCAACTATCTCACTGTAAAAAACAAAATGGGCTATGTTCGATTAACCGTTAAATTAATGATTGAAGGACCGGAAAATTTAGAAGCAGTTGAGCATCATTCACCGCTGTTACGTGATGCCATTATTACCATTATCGGTAAACAAACAGAAGATCAAATAAAATCGATTAAAGGCCGTGCTAAAATTTTAAAGCAGTGTGAAGACAAAGTAAAAAGTCTCTTAACAAAAGAGACAGGGAAACCATTAATTAAAAAATTATTGTTTACCCAATGGATAGATGAATAAACGTAAGTGCTGATAAGTCATTTATAGTTAACGGTAAACTATTCTAACTACTCGTCACTTTTTGCTACCAACAATGCCATTAAACAACCGCTAACTAACCCCAATAGATGTGCCGTATTGGCGACATCTACTGGTAATAGATCAACAAAACCTAATACCAACCAGAATAATAGAAAGCCAATAATGGGTTTTGAAATCGACAGGCCTTTTTCAGGCGCTAACCAACCCAACCACCAAACAAAGCCCACTAGTGCATAGACCACACCTGATAAACCACCAAAATAGGGGCCTGAAACACTAAACTGGCCAAGATTAGAGGCAATAGCCGAGACTAAAAACAGATTAACTAAGGTCATTTTACCTAAACTTTTTTCAATACTACCGCCCAATTGCCACCACCACATGGTATTAAAAACTATATGTAATAATGAAAAATGGAAGAAAGCAGGCCCTAACAACCTCAAGGGTTCTGAGAATAATAAGGCTAATGAGAGTCGCGGAAAAAACTGTAGCTCTGAATAAATAGCACGACCAAAACCCACAGCCGAAAATCCATAAACCAGCCAACAAATAATAAATATTGATAGCGTTACGACGCCTGCATGGGCTAAAAACTGTTGTTTAAATAAAGTAAAAAAAGCAGGATGATGCAACTTCACCTTACTAACTTGAGCCTGCTGCCAAGCGGCTTGCTGATACTTTGGCTGATGAGGGTCTTTGATAAACTCTTCAAACTCTGCCTGAGCAAATTGAATTTGCTCACTTGGACAATAAATAGCAAAGCCGTTTGGCTCTTCTACTACTTGGGTTTGAATATTCAGTGTTGATAAATAATTAGCAAGGAGTAACGCGATATTATGCTGATTAATGTGCACCAATAGTTGTGGCTCATCAGAGGTCATTAACCGTTAGTTCTCAACATGAGTCGGGTATTGTAATTGCCACTGAGTAAAGCCGCCATCAAGTGAGTAAACGTCGGTAAAATCTTGACTAACAAGAAACTCTGCTGCTTGTTGACTTGAATGGCCATGATAACAACAAACTACTACCGGTGTGTCTAAGTCGGCAGTGCGAATGAAATCGGCAATCGACTCATTTGATAAATGTATCGACCCTGATATATGATTCGCTTGAAATGAGGCGGGATCACGAATATCGACGATGACTTGACTATTAACAGCCATCATCTTTTCTAACTCATTGACCGAAAGATGTTTAAAACTAGTATCACTTGCCGACATTTAATTTCCTTTAACGTTTAACACTGAGAGATTTAGTCCCAGTTTAAAATAACTTTACCTGACAAGCCAGACCTCATAGTATCAAAGCCCTGCTGAAAATCGTCAATAGCAAAGTGATGAGTAATAATCGGTGTTAAATCTAAACCCGATTGAATCAAACTAGCCATTTTATACCAAGTTTCAAACATTTCACGACCATAGACACCTTTAATCGTTAAGCCTTTAAATATAATTTGGCTCCAGTCGATTGACATATCTTGTCCAGGAATACCTAACATAGCAATTTTACCGCCATTATTCATATTAGCCAACATCTCTTTAAATGCTGATGGCACACCTGACATTTCCATCCCTACATCAAAGCCTTCTGTCATGCCAAGTTCTGTCATCACATCCTGTAAATTTTCTTTACTAACATTGACAGCACGACTTGCACCCATTTTTCTAGCTAAATCTAACCGGTATTCATTAATATCGGTAATAACGACATGACGAGCGCCAACATGTTTAGCAACCGCAGCGGCCATAATACCAATAGGTCCAGCACCGGTAATCAAGACATCTTCACCGACTAAATCAAACGATAAAGCGGTGTGGACAGCATTACCAAAGGGGTCAAAAATTGCGGCTAAATCATCGGAGATTTCATCAGGTAATTTAAAGGCATTATAGGCAGGAATCACCAAATATTCGGCAAAAGATCCATCACGGTTAACTCCAACACCGACCGTATTTCGGCATAAATGAGTACGACCACCTCGACAGTTACGGCAATAACCACAAGTAATATGACCTTCACCGGAAACACGGTCGCCTAATGTGAACCCTTTAACCTCCTGGCCAATACCAACAACTTCACCCGCATATTCATGACCAACCACCATAGGCACAGGAATAGTTTTTTGAGCCCACTCATCCCAGTTATAAATATGAATATCTGTGCCACAAATAGCGGTTTTTTTTATTTTAATTAATAAGTCGTTATGACCCATCGTTGGTTTTTGGCTTTGTTTCAGCCAAATACCTGTTTCAGCTTTAAGTTTTACTAATGCTTTCATTAAACAATGTCCATTTCTTTACCAATGCGGATAAAAGCGGCAATGGCTTTATCTAAATGCTCTTTGGTGTGAGCTGCTGAAATTTGAGTACGGATACGTGCCTGACCTTTTGGCACTACCGGAAAAGAGAAACCAACCACATATATGCCTTGGGCTAATAATCGGCTAGCCATATCACTTGCCACTTTAGCATCACCTAACATCACTGGCACAATGGCATGATCAGCACCGGCACAAATGAAGCCTGCCGCTTCCATATTACTGCGGAAATAAGCCGCATTCTCTTTTAACGTTTTCCGCAGTTCATCACCATCAGCTAATAAGTCCAAGACTTTAATAGATGCGTTAACAATAGCGGGCGCTAAAGAATTTGAAAATAAATAAGGACGTGAACGTTGACGTAACCATTGGACAACTTCTTTTTTTGCTGCAGTAAATCCACCAGAAGCGCCACCCATTGCTTTACCTAAGGTACCGGTAATAATATCAACACGGCCCATAACATCACAAAACTCATGGCTACCCCGCCCCTGTTCACCAACAAAGCCAACAGCATGTGAGTCATCAACCATCACCATCGCATTGTACTTATCTGCCAAGTCACAGACCGCCTTAAGATTAGCAATTACGCCATCCATTGAAAATACACCATCAGTGGCAATAAGCTTAAAACGTGCGCCAGCTTCATCAGCGGCAATCAGTTGTTTTTCAAGATCAGCCGCATCGTTATTCGCATAACGAAAACGTTTCGCTTTACATAAACGGACACCATCAATAATTGACGCATGGTTTAAAGAGTCACTAATAATAGCGTCATCTGCTGTTAGTATTGTTTCAAACAAACCGGCATTGGCATCAAAACACGAAGAATATAAAATAGTATCTTCCATACCTAAAAAGTGACTCAACTTCTCTTCTAAGGCTTTGTGAATATCTTGTGTACCACAGATAAAACGAACAGATGCCATACCAAAACCATAGGTGTCCAAACCATTTTTCGCTGCAGTAATAAGCGCAGGATGATTGGCTAAACCTAAATAGTTATTCGCACAAAAATTGAGTACTTGCTCACCTGAACTCACAGCGATGCTTGCTTGTTGAGCCGTGGTAATAATTCGCTCGGCTTTATATAAGCCGTCTTCTTTGACTTGATCAATTTGTGCTTGAATATGGGTATAAAAATTCGATGACATAGATGCCTCAGCAATAAGTAGGTACTTGAGGTAATATTTTCAATTAATTGAAAGTCTTTCAAGTATGAAGCCTAGTGGCTAAAATTCGCATTATTGTACGCCATTTTTATTACAGATACAGTCTGCCTAGAGATGAAAACCAAAGAGCAGATGTAAAGATTACTACACAGATCGACAATGTTTATTTTCATAAATAACATAGCCACTTTTAACTTATCACTAATAAAAAGCAGATTATTTACCTAAGACTTTGCTTCAGCGATAAACAATATTGCCATTACGCCTTGTCGCTTAATTCACCAAACATATCCCGACAACAGAATCATAACTGCCCACTTATTATATAAAGGGTATGTTTATATTGCCATTTAGCTTAAACTATTATTACTTTTGGCCCAAATTCACAATAAATGACAGCTTTTGATTTTAAAAACAAATCCTATTACTCACAAAGGTTTAACGCGTTAAACTTACCTAACCAGACGCTCTATTCCATCGAGTTTGAAGACTGCACATTTACAGAATGTAATTTTAGTGATGCCATATTCAATCAGTGTAAATTCATTGATTGTAGTTTTATTAACTGTAATTTAAGTCTGGTGGTAATAGCTCATAGCCAGTTTAATGATGTCATTTTTGAACACTCGAAGGTCATAGGTGTAGATTGGACTAAGGCGAGTTGGCCGAATTTATCCTTATTCTCACCGATTAAATTTCAGCAATGCAATATGAGTGACTGTTCTTTTTTTGCACTTGAGTTAAATCAGTTGGTGCTGGATTCGTGTAAAGTTCATGAAGTAGATTTCAGACAAGGTGACTTCACTCAAAGTAACTTTAGTGGCAGTGACTTTGCCAATAGCTTATTTAGTCAAACTAACTTAACGTCAGTCAATTTTATTGAGGCGATAAATTACCATCTTGATATTAATAACAACATCATCAATAAAGCTAAGTTTTCACGCCATGAAGCCGTAAACCTATTAGAAAGTTTAGATATTGAATTAGTTGATTAGACGTTGCAAATGAACGTTTAACAGTATATTTATAACCTTACACAGGGAATAGAAACGTATTATGAGCACAAATTTACCAATATCCATTAGTATCAGTGATGAACTATTAGATGAGTTTGTCACGATAAAACGCATTGTCAATAAACTGGAAATACAACTAAATTTTAAAACTTTGGCTGCAGGTTGGTATGGCGATGAAGAAAACATCCTATTAATAAGCTTATATTTGCAGTCTCCCACAGATTTTGACTTTCAACAAACGCAAAGCCATGGCGGCGAATTAACTTGTTTTTCTGATGATGTTTTCAGCTACTATAATGAACAACAAAAGCAACTCAGCTGTTTTATTGCTGTCACATCAACTGAACACCAACTTTTACAGCAAAAAGAAAAAATACTTTCGGGCTATTTACCAAAGAAGCTAATGAAGGTGATTAACCTAATTGCAATTAAACTGTTATTACCCACAGTTTAGTTTTAACACTATCTTTCCTTATTATAGACACTTTGCAAAACATTTTACTTAGCTTACTCTCTAACCATATTGATTTTAGGGTAATAGTTGAGGTTAAGATAAAATCAATTTATAACCCACACTATAAACTGACTGCACCAATTCATTCTCGGTTTCAACGGTATTAAGTTTTTTTCGCAGCTTTTTAATATGGCTGTCATATTGCGCTCACTGACTATTCGGTGTCTTGGTAAACTAAATCAATCAATTGTGCACGTGAGTATATTCTACCGGGTTTAATAAATTAGTGTCGTTATAGAGTAAATTGCCTAAACTCACCAGTTCACTCGTTGTTACCACAGAGCCATCAATCAAAGTCGTTGTTTCACTCTGGGCTAATATATTAATGTTGACGATACCGATATTGAAATCATTACTACCGTCATTAACAAAAAAAGTGAAACTGTCAGCCCATACATAGCCTAAATCAGGGTGATTATGTTATTACTATTGGCTATCGGTGCTAAATTAATAATAACAGGACTTGCTGTTATTATGACCTGATCAGCCATATTATTTAGTCTCATCGTTCACCGTTAGGCTCAGCGTGTAAACGCCTTTGGTATCACGAAAAATCAGGTGTAGAGGATTGTGCATTCATTAAGCTTGGCGTGCTGCCAGCTATAACTCAGTGTATCACCATCGACATCGCTGCTGCTTCCTCCGGTTAGGCTCACGAACACTTCATTTATAACACTTCGATTACTACCAGCATTTGCAAAAGGTTGGGTATTAACCGCTATTTTAACCGTGTTCTCATCACTACTTTTACTATTGCCGGCAGACAAGCCAACTATTAATAAGCTTAATACCACTAGCATTCTTGATTTTATTAAAATGATTTCTGGACACTTCATAATGAATTTTTTCATTTCTTACTTTCAGAAAAAGATAATCATAAAAAGTGCAAACAATAGGGAATTAATTGGGAGTTTTTAGTGTTTATAAAGTAAGACTTGGGCTTTTAGCATAATAGCTTCCTTGCTTAACATGCTAAAGTTCGTGTTAACCTTTTACATTTAACTTATTGTTTATCATTAGTAAATTCTTTAGGTGGTTTAGCGCCCATCAAATGTTCAACAAAGTAATCCCAACGTTTTCTCATCATATAATCTTCACGAGAAAAGCCATGACTTCGGTTAGGTAACATTAACAAATCAAAATCTTTATTGGCTTTTATTAACGCATCAACAACCACCAAAGTATTGTTGGGTGGTACGTTATCATCTAAGGTGCCGTGTGCTAATAATAGTTTACCTTTTAAATTAGCCACTAATAGCTGATTAGCTTGGTTATCGTAGTTAGTGGTGCCATCTTCATTAGTCACTAACAACCCCTGCCATTTTTCACCCCAGGGATCAGCATAAGTGCGATTATCATGATTGCCGGCAATAGATACCGCTACTTTATAAAAATCGGGGTAGTTTAAAATAGCATTGGTAGAGGCAAAACCGCCACCTGAATGTCCCCAAATGCCGACACGGGTAATATCTAACCAAGTGTGTTTTTTTGCCAATTGTTCGATGGCTGCTTTTTGATCAGGCACACCGCTGTCGCCCATATTGCCATAATAAAATTCATGGAAGCTTTTAGAACGCATTGGCGTACCTAATGCGTCAATCTCAATTAAGATAAAGCCAAGCTCGGCCATTGCTTGTTTATCACCACGAGAGGCAACAAATGAACGGCTACCAATACTGCCCTTTTGTGGACCTGGATATATATAGTTAATGATAGGGTAAGATTTGTTAGCATCAAAATTACTTGGCTTGTAGAGCAAACCATGAAGATCAAAATGTCCATCGCGGTCTTTAACCACAAAAGGCTCTGGCGCAACTCAACCACTAGCTATTAATTTTGAAATATCCGCCTTTTCTAATGCAATGGCTACATCGCCATTAACTTTTCTTATCTGAGAAATCTCAGGTTGAGTTGGTGTAGAAAAGCGATCTAGGAAATACCCACCCTTATCATTTAACGTAATACGATGGTTTGCTTGTTCAGGTGTTAACAACTTTAACTGCGTACCATCAAAATTAACGGAATAAAAATATTGAAAATACGGATCACCTTTTTCTCGTCCTGCACCCGTAAAATATAAGGTACGATTAGCTTTATCAATATTTAATAGCTGTAAAACATTCCAATCGCCATTAGTAACTGGTTGTTTAAGTTTGGCTGTCGTTAAATTATAAAGATATAAATGTCCCCAGTCTGAACGTTGAGAAAACCAAAGAATTTCATTGGACTCCGGCAAATAATGCCAATTAAATTTTCCTTTACCTGATTCAAAAAATGAGGCCACTTTTTCGTCCATTATGGTACTTACTAGTCCCGTTCTAGGATTAACAATTTGCAAAGTCGCTTGTTTATGATCTCTTGATACTGACACTATCGCCAAAGACTTACCGTCATCACTCCACTGAGCGTCTAACATTTTACCTCGGCTATAAATATGATCCGTAATCGTTGAGCGTTGGGCATCAGGTGCCATTTTCAATCGCGTTACTCTGTTCAAAGTAATATCGATAACAACACGATGCAAGCAAAAAATGTGTTCATCCCCAGGTAAAGAATATTTCCAAGAATCAAGTACTGGATGCCCTACCTGAGTATTGACTAAATGCATATCGCCCACTTTTCTGGAATCATGCTGAAAAGTCGTGACTTTTTTCGAATCGGGTGACCATAATAAAACCGGTGTATGACTTCGAGTCCAGCCGGCATTGTTGGTGCCATAGCCAAAGTTTTTAATACCATCTATGGTTAACTGAGTTTCCAAGAGTGTCTCAGTATCGCGTACCCATAAATTAAATTCACGGATAAATACAGCTAAAGTACCGTCCGGAGATAATACTTCACCTTTATAATCTGGTTTTTGTTGCTCAACTGCACACAAATTTAAATTCAATTCACAGTTATACGATTTTTTTTCAATTTTAAATATGATGGAAGAATGGTCGTCACTGAATCTATAACGAGTAAAAGGTAACTTTTCACCGTGATACTGTTTATCACCAACTGATAAGGTCTTAGCTATTGCCACGTGATCAAAAGCCGGCTATTTGCTCTTCGCCTTAGCATTAACAATAATGAATTGATGCCCTTTTTCCGTCGGTACTCGGTAAGAGAGCCGATTTTTATCTAACCACTTAGCCTGCTCAACAGTACCAAAGACTAATTGAGCTGTGCTCGCTTTAAGTTGTTGTTCTGCACGTTGATAATCACTAGTAGATACTTTTTGATGAGCAACCACTTGGTGAGGGGTAATAGATTTCACAGGCTTAGAATTTTCGGTGCTGCCACAACTCACAGTAAACAGCCCCATTGAAATCAATATAGCATTGATGATGACGTTATTTTTTTGCATGAAATCGCCTTGTTATTTTAGATAACATATTGTTATTAATATTTTTTTATTAAAATCATTATTTAATCAATCTATGCAGACCTAGACAAATAAAAATTTAAACAATGCGATGAAAATAGCATAGTTTGGCTTAGCGACAAAATAACATTGAAGTAATGGCTTGAAATATTTGGGGAGGGGAGTAATGGCGCCACTCTTTGCTCAACGTAAAAAGTGGCTAGTTTAGACTTGAAAAAACGGCCAGTTACATAGTGACAAATTCTTCGGCAGAGGTTGGATGAATCGCAATAGTATTATCAAAGTCAGCTTTAGTCGCACCCATTTTCATTGCCACAGCAAAACCTTGTAATAACTCATCACTGCCAAAACCAATGCTATGTATACCTACTATTTTTTCTTCTGGTCCGGTACAAATTAACTTCATCCGTGTGGGATCACGATAATCTGTGGTGATCGCTTGGTACAAAGCGGTAAACTGGGAGTTGTAAACAGTAATATGGTCTTCGCCATACTGGTCAACAGCTTCTTGCTCAGTCAAGCCAACAGTACCAATAACAGGATGGCTGAAGACCACGGTAGCTATGGTAGAATAATCAAGATGTTCGTCAGGTTTATTATTAAATAAGCGTTCAGCTAAACGGCGACCTGCAGCAACGGCAACCGGCGTTAGTTGTGCTCTACCAGTATTGTCACCCACAGCATAAATGCCGTCAACATTAGTATTTTGATATTTATCAGTTAGAATAAAACCTTGGTCATTTAACTCAACGCCCGCCGCCGCTAAGTTAATTTTATCTGTCGCAGGTTCGCGACCTATTGCCCAGACCAAGGTATCAACCGGTTCAAGTGCTTTACCATTGGTTAGGTGAATCACCAAACGGCCATCGGCTAATTTCTCAATACGCTCTGGCGTGCTGTCATTATATAAATGAGGACCATGTCGTTCCATTTGCTCAACAAGGGTATTACTTAACATCTCATCGAAGCTACGTAGCGGTTTTTCGTTACGCACCACTAAGCTTGTTTTACTGCCTAGCGCATTAAATACACCCGCCAACTCAACAGCAATGTAACCTGCACCAACAACGGCTACTGATTTAGGTTGCTCAGTTAGGGCAAAGAAACCGTCAGAGTCGATACCAAATTCAGCACCTTCGATACTTGGCGCTTTAGGGCGACCACCCGTGGCAATAACAATATGGTCTGCCGTATAGAGTGTGCCATCGACCTCAACAGTATTTTTATTGATAAATTTAGCAAAACCATCAATAACCCTAACACCGTTGCTGTCAAAGCCTCGTTGATATGCAAGATGAATTCGGTCGATATACATTTCTCTGTTTTTAACTAACGCTGCCCAATCAAACGATTGTAAAGGCGCTTTAAAACCAAAGTCAGCAGCATAATGTAATGCATCAGCAATTTGTCCGGCATACCACATGGCTTTTTTTGGGACACAACCAACATTAACACAAGTACCACCAATAACTTTTGCTTCGATTACTGCTGCTTTTTGTCCATGCTTAGCCGCTCTATTTGCTGAGGCAATACCACCACTGCCTGCGCCTATTGCTAAAAAATCAAAATGTTCTGGTGTTGTTTGTGTCATGAATAAAAACTTATTATTGCTGAATGCCGATATTAATACTATGAGGGCATTATCAATTATTTTCAAGGTTAGAACCGCTAAAGCCTCTAACTAAGTGGGTGAATTAACAATTAAGCCTGTTTCATTAATCATCAATAAACTTATGATTTCGTCTGCCGGCACAGGTTTTGAATACAAATACCCTTGAATATAATGACAATCTTTAGATACTAAGTAATCTAATTGCTCTTTAGTTTCGATCCCTTCAGCAACACACAGCATATTAAGTCGCTTAGCCAAAACTAAAGTAGTATCGACAATAGCTTGATCAGCATCATTAACACCAATACCTGCAACAAAACTCCGATCAATCTTAATAATATCTAAAGGGAGTTTTTTCAAATAAGACAATGAAGAAAAACCTAAACCAAAGTCATCAAGCGCCAACTTAACACCGAGTTTTGATAAAGCCAGCATCGTTTGAATAGCTTTTTCAGGTTCGAACATAAAAGCACTCTCTGTGACTTCTAATCTTAATGACTGCGCTGGTAATTGATGATGACGTAACAGTTCGACGATATAAGACACTAAATTGTCTTTGACAAAATGCTGAGGTGCTAAATTTACTGATATATATAAATTGTCCTGCAAATCACACCACTGTTTTAAATCGTTTAAACCACGATCAAGGGCTGACTCTGTCATTTTAATAATTAAACCCAACTCTTCTGCTAATGGGATAAATTGATGAGGACCAATAATACCCTCAGCACTTTTCCAACGCATTAGTAATTCAAAACCAACAGCTTTACCGGTATAAGCATCTACAATTGATTGATAATAATTAATAAACTCATTTTTTATTACTGCTTGCTTAATTTTAGATACTAGAGTTAAACGTTCTTTTGCTTCAACATTCATTTCGTCGGTAAAGAATTGAAAGTTATTACGTCCTAATTGTTTCGCATAATACATCGCCAGATCAGCATTTTGTAATAATTGAGCAGAGTTGATCGCATCGTTAGGATAAACACTAATACCAATGCTAGCACTGACGCTAACCATATTATTTTTAAGTTGCGTTGGCTGCCCTACTACTTCAATAATTTTTTGGGCAATATGACCTAAGTGATGATTATTATTAAAGGACTCAAGCAAAATAACAAACTCATCGCCACCAATCCTGGCAACAGTATCATCAGCCCTCAGAACAGAAGTTAAACGTTGACTGATTTCTTTTAGCAACAAGTCGCCATATTGGTGACCTAAAGAGTCATTGACTTGCTTAAAGCGATCTAAGTCAATAAAGAACACAGCAATAGAGCTGTTTTTACGATTAGAGTAGTTGATCCCATGTTTAATCCGATCTAATAACAGCGGTCGGTTAGGTAGCCCCGTTAAGTGATCATAATTGGCTAAAATACGCAGCTCATTTTCTGCATTCTTTTGTGCACTTATATTGGTAAAAATACAAATATAATGTTTATTGCTAGTCACTGAGTTTTTGGCTGCACTGATATTTATCATTACATTATATTCTTCATTTTTACTTACTACTAACTCCTCACCTGACCAATGTTGACCTTCTTTTAATGATAATAGTAAATTTTTATAAAAGAGCCTCCTTTCTGCTGAAAAACCTAGCATGTACTGCTCAAAGTTGGCAAAGTCCTCATCCCAACCAAAAGTTTGTCGTAACGCTTGGTTAGCTGCAACACAACGAAGTTTGTTATCAATAATGAGTACCCAGTCTTTTGTTTGCTTAAAGGCGTCACCATAATATTGCGCTCGCTCTTCTTTAGCACGAGAGTCAGTAATATTGGTATAAGAGCCAGTAACTCGACTTGGGTTACCCTGGGGGTCTTCAGCAACAATTTTTCCTAAGTCCTTGTACCAAAACCACTGCCCATCAATTGTTTTTAAACGATATGTACAGGAAAAGTTATCATCTAGGTTGCCATTAGCTATAAAGATTTCCCACAAATTTAGAAAGTTTTCTCTATCATCAGGGTGAATGAACTTGACGTATTTATCCAAAGAATAAAACAAGGCTTTATCCTGATAACCAAGCTCTTCAGCTATTCGCTTACCAAACATTAAATTATCTTCTATTTGCCAATCCCAGACCTCTGAATTACTTCCAATAAGCGCTAATTGTAAGCGTTGTTCACGATATTTGACTTGTTCATGTACATCAAATAATTGTTGTCGTTGAACCTGACGATATCGATACCACACCACAAGAAGTAGAACCGATATAATAATATAACTAATGTACGCCTGTGGTGAACGCCATGGTGCATAACTGACATTAAAGTGCAGAGCGACGGGTTCTGAATATTCACCTGTTTTAGGCGATCTAGCCCTAAGGATAAAACTTGTATTACCCGAAGGTAAACGCGGAAATATAATATAAGTGTCTTGAGTTGGTGGATAGGCGAGATTACTTTCGCCGCTTAAATTAAATTCATATTCAATTTCACCCCCACTAATAAAAGACAAGTGCGAAAAATCAACGCGAATACCAACATCGTCATAGTTCAAATCAAATGATGTGTCATTTTCTATTACCAAGGGTATTTTCAATGGCCTGGATAAAACATCAATACGCGTAATATGTACCTTCAAGTTTCTTTTATTGTAAGCTTTTTTTAATTGAGAGGGCGAAAATATACTGACCCCCTTCATCGAACCATAGACAAAAAGATCCTCATTAATTTTTGCATTGGCCCGGCTATTAAATTCGGTGGCGCCTAGACCATCATGTGTCGAGTAATGACTAAAATAGTGACTCACATTGTCAAGCATAAATAAACCATCATGGCTGGAAAACCAAACATCACCATCGATGTCAGTCATCAAACCATAAACTATATTATTAATAGTCGAGTTAGCCTGATTATAAAAATATTTTCGCTCAAAGGTATCAAGAGTTAAACCAACGAGACCTTTGGCATGAAAACCTAGCCATAAAATGTTTTGACCATCAATCGCCCAGTTATTTATCGTGACAAAATCTGCTCGGGGAGAGATATTTGGGTGTTGGTAAAGTTGTTTTAACTCTTGTGTTTTATTATTATAACCCAACAAACTATCATAACTGGTTAATAAGGTCGTATTGCTATTAGGTAGTCTTTTTAAGAACCTAAGCGCTGTGCCATCATTAAACTGCTTATTAATTGCTTCTAAAGGGTCAATAACGTCAGTCTTCACATTAATACGGTAATAGCCTTTTTCATTAGCCAGCCATAGATAATCACCTGACATCAAAATATCATATTGCTCAAGTGCTAATAGTTCATTAGTTGGTTGGCTAAAAGCAAATGGGATATAACGACGTTGCAAAGTATCAAATAATCGTAAACCTGAAAAGGTTGAAATAATCAGCTGTTGTTCATTTAACGCTTGAATTCTTTTAATATCGTTTTCTAAATAAGGGGTGTCACTGCCATCATTGACAATATAGGGACTAACGTTGCCTTGTTTTAGATCAATGGCGTTTAAACCATTTAAGGTGCCGACCCACAAGGTATCTTCACTATTGGGCAAAGATATAGTGCTCCAAACTTGATTCGAACTTAAACTTGCTTGATGATCATTTCTATAACCATAATTTTGAAATAAATCTATTTTAGGGTTCCAAAGATAAACACCGTTATCTTCAGAACCCAACCAAAACATGCCATCTCGACCTTTAGTGATTGATTGAATATCATGAACAGCAATGTCACCATAGTCATCATTAAACGCAAAAAGAAATTCAACTGAATTATCGATTAAATCAATGGTAAACAAACCTTTGGCTGTCGCCAGATAAAGTAATTTGTTATCGAAAAATAAACCCTTAGTAACCGTTTTTTTAATCAGTAATTGGTATTCGTTCAATAACTTTTCTTCAGCAATATAACCGTTTATATTTGAGATATTAATGGAAAAAACACCATCCGCGGTACCTAAATATAATATATTGTTGCTACTTGCATGTAAGGTAAGCACTTTAACTGCTTTTGTAGGGTTAAACGATGCTGCGTTTGAATTATAATGACTAATCTCAGGAAGCTTACGCCACTGTTTTGTTTCGATATTGATAGCAAAAACACCCACAGTAGAACTTAAATAAAGCACGCCATCATGAAGACTTATCTGTTGCATTGACTCTTTATTGGGGATTTGTTCTTCAAAATTTATAAATTCTTGATAAACCTCTGTTTGTTTATTATATAAACTGAGTGACTTTGCATTTAATACCCAAATATTCCCGCCATCTCCCACTAAAATGTGACGGGAGTAGATATCTTTTTTTTCAACCGTTATCATTGATATATATTGATATACACCCGTCTTAGGATTATAGGTATATAACGTATCAGTACCTAAGTCAACCCAAATAAGCCCTTGATTATCTTCAACTAAACCGTAAACCACCTCGTCTTTAAATAACTCATTAGGCCCAAGTAATCGCCTAAGACTATTGCCATCATAAATGTTAACCCCCCGATCAGTTGCTAACCAAATAAAACCTAAACGGTCTTCAATTACCGCATTGATAGTGCCTTTTGCTAAACCACTCTTCGCAGACAACGAAGTCAATGCTAAATGGTTAATTTTAGCAAAACTAGTCGGCGTAACTAGGCCATTAAGTAGTACACAAACAACATAATACATGTAAAA
>Ga0307488_10000638_pt1 | contig 29031 bp, 7 predicted proteins | sample SB02metaG_FD_202248 | JGI IMG/M metagenome (GOLD analysis project Ga0307488, IMG submission 202248) | Sea-ice brine microbial communities from Beaufort Sea near Barrow, Alaska, United States - SB 0.2 | ecosystem: Environmental > Aquatic > Marine > Coastal | place: USA: Alaska | collected 2017-05-06
CGAAGTCGCCGTAGTAAGTGTTATCATCGTTATCGTAGAAGATATTAGCATACGCACCGTTTAGAACAGTGTGTGTGCCAGTAACACTAACATTACGAGACATGTTCCAGTCACCGTTAGCATCAGTCCAGTCACTATCAGTAACAAACCTTAGTCTGTCTGGATCAGTACCTTCTGCCATGCGAAGCATCTGGCGTCCACCAGAAACAAGTTGCATATCGTCAGCGCCAACAAATCTAATATACGTATCTGTATCACCAGAGTGACGAATGTATTCATCAACATAAAGTTGATTTAGAACAGAAGTTCCAGCAGGATCAGCGTAGTAACTTGTGTCACTAGAATCACGGAACCTTTGTGCATCCATGTATCTTGCAGCAACAACATCACCTGAAGTCGTAATAGTAGCACGACTTACAGGGTCGTATCCACCCACTGCTAAGTTATCGGAAGTAAATTGTAGGTTACCCAAGGAATTGGTTGTTAGGTCATCAGGTGATTCAAAGATCGACCATTCATTGCCACCTCTCCAACGAATGCCTTCGCTAGGACCGGGATCATTAAACCAGAGTTTATTTACACCTATAAGATCGCCATTGTTAAACTCCCATTCACCACCAAGGTTACCACCAGTGCGTGGGTTGAATGAGTAAGTTGAGTTTGAAGCATCGCGGAAATTAGTTGCATCAACGTTAGTACCTGTGATGGTAGAACCTGTAATATCACCAGTAACGTCAAGATCGTTTCCAATTATCCCATCGTTAACGATGTACATATCTTGGGCTTTAATTTTTCCTTGGACGTCAGACCTTTTAAGGATTGGTGGCCCAAATTCACGAACTGCCCCGCCAGCATTATAGTTCATCAATACAATTACACGAACGTATTTTACACCAAGTCCATCTGAACCATTGTATGGTGTGTGAGTTGTTGGAACTGTGTGGTAGCCTTTGTATTCTGTCCAAGAGGTAGAAGTTACATTAACAGCAGATGCTCCGAAATAAGTAATTCCATCATTTGAAGCAATAGGATTTTTATCTTTGTCGTATCTTCTGACACCAATATAAAGCAAACCGCCAGAACCGCTTATAAGTCTTACTGCTTGCTCAACGTATATTTCTTCGCCCGGTTCAACAGGAATATAGTCAGAGTCGAAAGTTCTGTAAGCGGATGTTCTTAGTGCATAAGCAGAAGCAAAGGGACCATTGCCATTCTTTACAAATTCGGCTGTGACAGTTGTTGCTTCGTTTTCAGCACCCTGCATAGGTTGAATAACGCGCTTATCCCAATAGTCAGTAGCATCGAACATTTTCATGTCGGCAAGACCAGAGCCATATGTTTTCAGTAGGCCAACATCTTCGTTACCACCGTTGAGCGCAAGGCTACCAAAGATACCAGCACCAAACGCTTGGAAGTTGCCATTTTCTTCAAACCAGAAACGTTCGCCAACACTATTAAAAGAAATGCCCATAGCAGAACGAGAGTTTCTTGTGTTGTGGAAGATTGAGGGGAAGTTAGGATCAGCCGATGTGTTTTGGATCACAATCATACGTTCTTGTGTAGACTTAACCTCAAGAGGATATGTTGTGCTATTAAAGATTGCACTATCACCAGCTTTAACAGATTTAAGTCTTGACTGCCCAGCAAGATCAGCATAGAATGATGTGTCATCATAATCAGAAAAGAATGGTGCTCTCATGGATGAGTTTGCATAAGCATACCCATTTTCAGCACTAAGTTGTGCGATACCATTTGAATAGAGAACTGTTGAGTTGTTACGTGTTGCGTACAATACCCATTCGTTGTCGGTGTCGTTGTACAGACCCATGTTGGTTGCGCCATCAGATATGAAGGCCCAGTCATTAGAAATGGCATAACCAGCATAGCCAGCCTTATCACCGTTGACCATGATGGAACCATAAGAACCAGTTGGGGAGTCGATAGTAATCGATCCACCGTCAACTTGGAACTGGTTTGCTCTCATGATGTTTGTTATGGATGTTCCAGCAAAGTCACCATAATAAGCAACGTTGCCGCTATCAACAAACTGAGGCGCAAAGACATTAACTCCGAAATCAGCAGAGTTGTTGTCAATATTTAAACGCTCTACGTTGTTCGTGACTACCTTGAATGTATCAGCCGCTGAGAAGCCCATGTAAGTTGTGAGATCGCCATTGTGACGAATGTAATCATCAATATCAATTCTATTCATTACGGATGTGGCGGCAAAGTCACCATAGTAACCTGTGTCGTTTAGGTCAATAAACTGAGCAAAAGTTGCTGTAGATGTTGCACCTGTAGCCGTTACTGAACCAGCAACACCGATTGGTTTGTCAAACGAGTAACCAGCACGATCTGTTATGAATTGAGAAAGAGCAGCAGTTTGTGAACCAATTTCAAGCCAACCTGTAGGTGTTGTAAACCTGTGTGATCCTGATGTGTTTGGGTTCCAAGTATAAGCTGTGTTAACGCTATCAGCAAAGATAGGTGCATTCATTGAGTTTGTTGCAGTGACCGCCGTGGTAGTAACTGCTAGACGTTGTGCTCCACCTGTCACTACTTCAAAAGCATCTGCACCACTAAAGTTTAGATATGTGTTGGTGTCACCATTATGAATGATTTGCCCAACAAGTGATATATCGTTTATAACAGAAGTTCCAGCAGGATCGACTAGATATGTGGCATTGCCAGCATCAATAAAACGTGCGCCTGTGATGTCGCCACTTGTGCTAACAGCTTTGTTGCCGCGAACTTTAACAGTCGCAGTGTCATCCATGTAGAAACCACCGCCACTACCAAAGCCAAGTTCATCACCCTTTAGGAATGTAGCTGTGCCATTACCAACAACAAAAGCATCGTCCAAGCTAGTCAATGCAACAGAACCATTTACGTGTAGAGCATTGTTAGTTGCAGTACCGACTACTGGCGTTGCATCCATAACTGCATATGTTACGGTTTGGTCGCCAATGATAACGTCTGATGTGGATGCGTCAACAGAAAGGAGGAAGTTGGCACTTGAGTCTGTCACACTCCAAATTTGATTGTTGTCGATAACCTGATACATATTACCAAAGCCATCGCCCCTGAGTGTCGAAGCAACTACGCCATCAATGTTATACTGTACCAACACGTTGTTTACTGTGTATGGATTGTTACCCAAATCAATCTTGTTTAATGTGGTGAGTGGCAATCCACCATTACCACCTGAGATTGATAAGTTAGGATTTGAAGTGGCTGCTACTGTACCATATGGAGATATAGTAATACCACCATTGCCAGTTATATCATTAGACCTAACCAAATCACCAACGTTGCCAATAGCAACTTGGCCTGCTACTGCCAAAGAGGTAGTTGTAGCATCAAGGTCTAGGAAAGATGTTGTGCCAGTCGGTGCATAATAGATAGGTGAGCGGAACGGAACACTAGAAGAAACTACTGTGTCACTAATATCTACTCTTGCAACTCCGCCTGTTTGCAAAGAAATTGCATCAGTGCCAAATGAAAGCTTTGTGTTTGTATCGCCATTGTGGAATAGATCAGCATCAATACCGACATTTGGACCAATAATATCAACTGATGCAGTGACAGCAGTATCAGTCGCAGTTAATCTGGCAACTCCGCCTGTTTGTAAAGAAATTGTATCAGTGGCAAAAGCAAGCTTTGTGTCTGTATCGCCACGATGGAATAGATCAGCATTAATGCCGATGTTAGTACCAAGAAATTCTCTTGTCGATTCTACGTTAGTGTTGTTTATTAATACAATCGGAAATCCTGCGGTTTGTAAAGAAATTGTATCTGTACCAAAGGAAAGCTTTGTGTTTGTATCACCATTATGGAATAGATCAGCATCAATACCGACGCCCGGAGCAATCACATTTTGTGCAAATGTCGCAGTTGTGTTATTAAGTGTCGCACGAACCGTACCACCAGTCGAGAATGTTATTGTATCAGTGGCGAAGGAAAGCTTTGTGTTTGTATCGCCATTATGGAATAGATCGTCATCAATGCCCAAATTGTTTAGGACAGAAGTTCCAGATGGAAGTGTAAAGTAACCTGCATTAGCAGAGTCTACAAACTTTGGACCAACAAAATTAACTGATGCAGTGACAGCAGTATCAGTAGCTGTTAGACGTGCAACACCACCTGTTTCCAAAGCCACCGTATCTGTACCAAAGGAAAGCTTTGTGTTTGTATCGCCATTATGGAATAGATCGCTATCAATTCCGATTGTGTTCATTACTGATGTGCCAGCGAAGTCGCCAAGATAAGCATTGTTGCCTGAGTCTACAAAACGTGGCGCTTTTATATCGTTAGACGATGTGGTCGCAGTGTCAGTAACAGTAACTCTCTCAACGCCATTTGTAAAGATGTTGAATTGATCGTTGCTTGCAAATCCAATATAAGTATTTGCATCTCCATTGTGGATAATGTAATCATCAATACTAATCTGGTTTACAACAGAAGTTCCAGCAAAGTCGCCATAGTACGCATTGTTGTCAAAGTCTACAAATCTTTTTGCTTGGGTGTCGTTTTCTACAACCCATACGCCAGTAGCTGTCGAATATGTTCTGTACGCAAAAGCGCCATCCAAGAAACCAATTACACCAGCAGTAGATGCGAGAACACGATTGTTTCCAGCACCATCCATTGTCAGCAAAGCAGAACCAGCATTATTACCGATTTTGACCGTACCTTCAAGTTCTAGGTTGCCAGTGGCAGTATCGTTTACATCAGAACGTAAGAATTGAGATGCTTGTATACCATCAACAGTATCAGCATCAAACCCATTACCAGAACCTTCATCAGCAGTCGTAATGATACGCCCCAAGTCTGTACCAGCAGAGACAAGCTTCCAATAATCAGAAGTTTCGTCCCACAACAAAGATGAGTTTACAAGTGTACCACGTTCTACTTCAATGCCACCGTTTTCAGATGGTGCTGAGCCTGTGTAGTTACTGTTGATTACAATAATGTTATCAGCAAGTAGAATTTCTTCTGTGTTGATTGTAGTTGTTGTCCCAGAAACAGTAAGATCACCAGTGACAATTAGGTTGCCGTCAAAAGTATCATCTTGGTCAGAACGCAAGAATTGTAGAGAATTAACTCCATCTAAGAGGTCAGCATCAAGACCAGAGCCAGCGCCGTCGTTTCCAGCATACCAAACTGGTACACCACCGACAGAAGGAACATTGGTAAAGTCTGCTACAGTAGTATTGATTTTAAGTTGGTCGTTGTTGCCAGCAATGAATACCAAACCATTCGCAGTATTATCATTGAATTTGATTTCGTTTGCGCCTGATGTATTTAAAATACTGTAGTCGCCACTACCTGAATTTTTAACTTGTAGCGCACCTACACCACCTTCAAAATTCATTAAAGGAGTATTAATACCGCCCGTGTTCTCAATAGTAATTGGAACCGATGATCCTGAGCTTGTAAGCTTAGATGTACCTTCAACCTGAAGTTTATTTACTGCGTCATCGATTGATTTACCAATCAGAACGTTGTTCTCTGATTGAAGACCATTCTTTACTATGAATTTTTTATCGTTAGCCACGGTTCACTCTCCCCAAGTTGGCATCTTTGTGTTATTTATAATAAGTTATGAAGCAATAAGCGTACCTATAATTTTATATGTTGTTGAATTAGAACTTGCTGGTGATGCCAATAGTGATAGCAATGGCCCAGATATCTCAACGTCGTAGCCTGCCAACTCAAGACCAGTAGCAACTGTACCAAATTCTGTCCCAATGGCAGTTGATCCATCATGAGTAATCAGCAACTTGGTAAGATGCCTTGCAGAACCTACCGTTGCTTGGATTATAATTTCAGCACTACCAAAAGTACCGTGGGGGAACGAGTATAGTGCAGTTTGGCTAGTAGTCGCGGTTGTGAATGTTTTTGAAACAAAAGTAGAATGTTCTTGTTCGATATCGTTGTTGACAGTCAATTTTCCAGACATCGTATCGCCTGTAACATTTACAAATCTATTATCTGCTTCTGTTTCTGTGTAATAAAGATTGTTTAGTTGACCAGCATTTAATTCTGTTTCTGTGTAATATCTATTATCTAGTTGACCAGCATTTAATTCTGTTTCTGTGTAATAGAGAGTGTTTAGTTGGCCAGCATCTAGTTCTGTTTCGGTGTAATAAAGGTTATCTAGTTGACCAGCATTTAGCTCAGTCTCAGTGTAATAGCGAGTATCCAAGTCAATAGACGATGCCGATTGAGCATGACCGTAAGTATCAAATGTAATGCCATTCAAAACATTACCATTTACAAGTGCAACATCAGCAATGGAAGATGTGTCACTGTGGGTAATTGTTATCGAAGTGTTGCTAGAGTCATTTAAGTTGAAAGAACCAGAACCACTAAGACCAGTACCGCCCGTGATTGTTACGAGACCGTTACCAACACTTGCGTTCGCCGCTGATTGGGCTTCGTCTAGAATATCTTGTTTGTGTGATCCATCAAGCAGATCAGCGTCAAGACCTGTGCCTGTACCATCAACTGGAAGTAGTGCAGCTAAGATTTCTGCCCCCGTCTGGTCTGCTGTGGCTAGGTCTTCTATCAAATCAAGTTTTGCACCATCAACTGAGAGGTTTCTTCCATCCACAGTTCCAGTAACAGTAATATTTCCTATAACACCTAAACTATCGTTGAAGTGGTTGTATTGGTTATGTGAAAAGGTACTATTATTATGGTCATAGTTAAAGATATTCTTTGAATAAACTCCAGTCGAACTAACTTCGTTCAGGGAAAAGGAGCTTCCTGTAGTGTCAGCATTAGCGATTTGGCTTGTAAGGTGAACCCCATAGTTATTCGCTGTAGCACTATTAGATAGCCACAAAGTACCGCCGCTGTACTGTGCTGTTGAAGAACCATCTATATTAAGCGATCCATATGCATCAGTAATTTTAGCAGGACCAGTGACATCAAGACCACCCCCAAAAGCAGAGATATCCACAAAGAAAGATGTGCTACCACTGTCGAGTTGTAGTGTGTTATTTGCTGTGTTCCAAGAAAAGTCATCAACACCAGAAACAGAAGCAGTGGATGCTACTGTGATACGACCATCTTCATCAACAGTAATGACTGGAATGGCTGTTGCAGAACCATACGATCCAGCAGTCACACCAGTGTTAGCCAACTCTGTTACAAGAGACATTACGCCAGTGTTCGAAGACGCAAACCCAGTTACCTTGCCAGTAAGAGTTAGGTCAAGACCATCTTCTAGGAGGTCTAATTTCGCACCATCAGCAGCGACGTCTCTTCCATCCACTAGGCCTGTAACAAAGATATTACCTGTAACACCAAGTCCAGTGAATGATTCTATAAGAGTATCATACACGTTACCATCTGCTGTGCCAATAGTAAATGTATTGTTGGCTACGTTCCATGTCGTGTTTGCTACGCCAGCAACAGAAACTGATCCAGCGGCTGTAAGTCTACCGTCTTCATCAACAGTGAATGTAGGTACAAGAGACGCAGAACCATACGATCCAGCAGTAACGCCAGTGTTGGCTAGTTCTGTGGTAAGTGTCATAACGCCATTAGCAGAGGAGGCCGTGCCAGTTACCTTGCCTATTAGGCTCAAGTCTAGGGACGCTGCGGGTACGTTAGTGAAGTTGTCGTAGTCTAGGTAGTAAGCACCAGACTGGGCGTCTAGGAGGTCAGCGTCGAGGCCTGAGCCATCACCATCAACCGTTTTGATTAGGTCTAGTATGGCGTTCGCATCAAGATCGGAAGAGATGTCAACAATAGATTCAGTGTTAGCCGCTATGTCAAATTTCTTAAAGTAAAGCTTACCATCATTTGTGTTGATAGCAATTTCACCCAAGTCCAACTGAGCAGTCGTAGGAATACGACCAGCTACAGCGCTACGGCGTAGTTTAATATTGGTTGACATATCTATGTCCCTTTGCTATAATAGGCATATGCCTTATATTAATAACTAACAATGTATAAAAGAGTATAAGAAAATATCCTATACATTGTTATATTTAGAATGTACCACCATCAATTTCGTTAATGGCAATCGCTATCTGTCCAGCAGTAACAGTCACGTCAACACCATCTGTTCCAGTGAAGGTCAGATTTGTGCCTAGTGTAATTACTTGACTTGCACCAAATTCATCAATAACTGTGAATGAAGAATTTTCTAGTTTAGCATTAGTGATATCACCATCTACTATTGAAAATTGAGTTCCAGTTAAAGTTATGGCATCCCCAGCAGAGTATGTACCCGCGCCAGAGAATTGTTGCCAGACAACATCGTCTGTGCCAAGAACAAAAGTCTCAGCGTCTGTTACTGTTGCAACCCAACCAGTACCATTATTATCAGTACCGTCTGTTACAAATTGGAAAGCACCCGGTATCTCTACTGTTTCGTTGAAATACTCACCGCGAGTAAGAACCCAAGCAGTGCTACCAGAACCAATAGTAGAAAATTCATATGAACCATTTTGCAATGATGCAGTCTGATCTTTTACTAGAATTCTATCGCCAACTACCCAAGAAGAAACTCCATCAATTTCAAGTATTGGAGTGGCTGCAATTGTAATGGTTCCAGCACCATGATTGTATGTGCCAGCTATATTTACAGTAGTTGCGGCAATCGCGGCTGGGATTACTCTCAGACCTTGAGCAACAGAATCTACATAGCCCTTACTTGCGACGTCTTGGATAGAAACTGGATCAGCGATATTCTTAAGTCTGTTAGCATTGAAATCAACTTCATTCGTGAATGCATTAATACTAAGATCGCCAGTACCAGTCGTAATCTCTCTTGTGTCAATGTAAACATCACCAGCACGGAAATTGTTTTCAACAACCAAAGCTTTGATGTTTGAGTCTGATCCACCGGGGTGTATGAAGAATGTGGTGGCATCAGCATCAACAAATCTTTCTGCCCTTACATCACCATTCTGAACAACCCAGTTGCCAGTCGATCTTTCTGAGTAAGCAGCATAGTTGAACGTGTTATCAAGGAAACCAATCTTACCACCAGAAGCATACAAGGTTGACTGACTGCCAACACCATCAGCAAAGCCAATAGATGAGAATGTTAAACCGTAACCAACTCGTAGGGTATTCAGTCTTGTTTCACTAGCAGGATCAAGGAAATAGTCGTTGTCATCAGAGTCATAATATCTTGGAGCAAATACGTTACCCTCAAAAGTAGCGCCAGCAAGTTCTGCATAAACTGTGTCGAGGTGGGTGTAGTCCAACCCAATGGCAACGTTTGCACTTGCACCGTTCGGTTGCGCAATGCTAAGCCCAGATGTAACCCCATCAGGATAGATGTAACGCACATATTGTGCAGTAATTTCAGCTTGGATAGTTGTATTGCTTGCTCTTGTTACCTCAGCAACACCAGCAAGATCACCACTTAATTCAATGTTAAAGTTGCGAACCTTCAGATTCATAACGTCGTTAGTGTCATCGTTTACTGCGATGATACCTTCGTTATTAGCATTACCATCAACAAACATAAGCGCGATAATATCACGAGATGTTTCAGTAAAGTTTGGAATAGCGTTAGCTTGAAGCTCTAACGGAATTTCTGTAGCAAAGTCAATACGACCATCTTCAGTAATACGAATACGAGGAGTAAATCCATCAGTACCGTACATTGCAGCCTGAACACCAGTAATATCAAGGCCAACTTCTAGTTCATTATTGGCAGCATCAATCGATTGGACTTCAAGTCCACGACCAATTTTTAAAGTTGGGTTCTGCAACAAGTCAATAGATGTTGGATACGTGTTAGCATTGTCAACAATAATCATCTTGGATGAGAACTGTGTGTCCAAATAGTTTAGTGTAACAACGTCTCTTGGGTTTACTGGATTGGCAACATCTGTGATTGTGTTGTTGCTTGCATTGATAGTGCCAGTAGCGTCAAGATATAAATTACCATCAGATGTAACTTTTCCATTGACAGTTAAATTACCTGTGGTATAATCAATCTTAAGAACAGAAAGGTTATTGCCGTAATTAAAGTTACCATCTTGGTCAATCTGTAATCTATGTATACCAGCAGAATAGAAGTCTAAGTCATTGTTGTCTGCACCAGCAGATGTTTCTGCAATGATATAAGTGTTTCTATCAAGGTCAATAACAGAACCAGCTAGGCCAGCCCATGCAGTTCCATCATAACCTTCAAATCTAGCATCCTCAGTATTGAAACGTAGCATACCAATTTGTTCAGCAGGTCTTTGTGCTTCAGTACCTTTAGGTAGTACCATTGCACCTGTTGTATCTATTGTAACTACGCCATCATCAGCACCAAGTTTAGCTGTAAAGATTTTGTCAAAGTTCTTGGTTGAACTACCAAGGTTGATATTGCCAGTTGTTTTTGGGTTTAGCGTAGAAGCCAGTGCGTTGATATTGACATCACCATAGAAATTGGCAGTGTTATCTGCATCAAACTGAGCGGCAAGAGAACCAGCAGTATAGAATTGTAGTTGATCGTTATCTGAACCGGGGGCTGTTTCTGCTATGACCTTTGTGTCTTGGTCAACATCAATGACACCACCAAGACCAGCCCATGCAGCACCACCATAACCTTCAAATTGACCGTCTTCAGTATTGAAACGTATCATGCCTGATGTTGGTGTAGGTCTTGATGCTGAATCGCCTTCTGGCAGCTTAATAGCCCCAGTACCCGACACAGTAACGATATCAGAAACAGGGTTGATTTGTGCTAGTGAAACGGTTGTGTCAAGATTAAATTGAGTACCATTAAGAGACAGACCAGCGCCAGCAGTAAAAGTGCCTTCACCTTGGAACTGCACCCAATTAATAGGGTCTGTGTTAATGTTAAAACTAGATGCGTCTAGAACCGTAGAGACCCAACCTGAGCCACCATTAATAGTACCATCTGTTACAAATTCATAAGAGCCCGGAAGTTCAGCACTTGTCGAAAATGAACTTCTTTGGAATACCCATGCTGTATTTGCACTACCTACTTGGATAAGATCGTAGCTACCATTCTCAGCAGCAACAGACTGATCTTTAACGAGCAGGTTTTTGCCTAAGGACCAAGTAGTAACATCATCGATGTATAGGAAATTTACTGGTGGAATAGACAAAGTTGCAGAGACTGTTGTGTTGCCTTCGTCGAAAGTAGCACCCAAATCAGCAGTTGTTGCAGCTAATGCTTGTGGACGTACAACAAAACCAGTAACCAAATTATCAACGTAACGCTTGTTGGTAGCATCAGATGGCAGAATCGGGTCTTCAATAACCTTAACTGTGTTCTCAACACGGATTAATTCAAATTCAAGATAACTTTTATTAACAACATCTTTACCATCAATAGGGTCAGCAACTTGTATAATTCTTGCGTTGCTTACGTCTACAGAATTATTAGCCGCTGGCTGAAGTTTTACATTGCCTAAACTCGTGATAGTGTTGGTTTCTAGTACCAAGCCACCAGCATCAAGTTTAGTCAAACCTACGATCTCAGGTGTTGTTCCACCCAAAGTAAGCGCAGTGCTACCAAACGTTATGTTATCAGAAGATATTACATTATTGCTTGAGGAGAAGTTTACTGGATCGAAAGAATTGTTTCTGAACTGTGTAATGTGGCCAAACTGATCTAAGTCAATATTTCCAGCAAAAGTTAGTCCAGCGTTATTTGAACTTATTTCAGTAGAAGTGTTGGCGTGGCTTATTACAAGATTTGCATTTTCTATGTTAGTTTCAGATGTGACAATGATACCTGCACCAGCATCAATTTGGGCAACGTAATTTCCGACTGTATCAATGCCCAGAGTAATCGAATCTGGTACAATAAGTGGTTTTTTCTCAGCGGCAGCTACGATCCTGATGTTGCTAGGTGCGCCGACCTTAACTTTAATACTCACAAGTTATACCTCCGTTATAGTTGGAATAACAATTGCTAGACCTTCAACTATTTTGGACATTTCACCACTAGATTTTCGCATCAGTACATCGTATTCATATTTGCCCGGTTTTAAAGTAGCAGTAACATCGGCTTCTAAAACAAGAGTGATGTCGTTTTCATTTTTTTCTATTGTAAATTCGGCTGTTCTCTTGGCAGAGTACATTTTTCTAAGATCAGCATAAAAGCTGAACGTGCTGATTACAAGATCATCATCATCACCGTCGAAAAGTTCTAACGAGATGCGGAAATCAGTACCCTGATCTATGTAAATATTTGCTTTTGAACCCATTTTAAATCTCTTTTATGCTTAAGCTTGCTTTATTCTATTTATAATAAGAAAGCAGTTTGCAATGGATGAAAAAAATGGGGCAGTACGCATTTATACCACCCCACTTATACTCATCAAAAATGCTCATATTTAAGCGTGATTAGTTTCATCCACTTTGTCACTCAAGTCTTTGATAGCTTCAATCAGAAGACCAACCAACGAACCGTAAGCAACACTTTTAATTTTGTCACTAGAGTCATCGGTTATTACTGCCTCTGGAATTACAGCTTCAACTTCTTGCGCAATAAGACCAATCTTTTTTGCATCAGGCGCAGATATTTTATTAAAGTAAACGCCTCTCATGCTCTTAACTTTTTCAAGCGCCGAACCAATAGTTTCAACATTCTCTTTCAGTCTAGCATCAGAGTTTGTTGTAACATCGCCCGTTGCTGTGAAATTACCAGTCGTATTGTCGAAAGTAAAGATGGCAGCGCCACTGCTTCTATTTTCTATGATTATCGAAGTCGCGTCGGTTGTACTCACGTCAAATAGTAATGCACCAGTAGCACTTTCAAACCCTAGCTTAGCAGCCGCATTCAAACCAAATCCTATATGAACATCGCTTGGGAGTGCCAAGTCAGAAGTAAGACCAGTTATCGTTGTGACGTCAATCGTACCACCAACAGTAATGTTACCACCAAGAGCAATGTTTTCTAGGCTTAGTTCATCAGCAGAAGATGTGTAGAAGAAGTTTTGTTCGCCACCCGGATTTGGACCCAATGTAGCAAGCAATTGTCTTTGATCTGCACCAGCTTCGAAGAATGGGATGAACAATGCAGTGTCTTGCAATGTAGATGTGTGGACGTTCTGAAGGTTGCCAACGCCGCCTTCATTGCCCGGTCCCTGTACACCTTGCGTACCTTGGAAACCGTAGTCACCTTGGAAGCCTTCTGTACCTTGGAAACCTTGAACACCACCACCAATAGCACCTTGGAAGCCCAAGTCACCTTGAACACCTTGAATGCCTTGCATACCTTGGACACCTTGTCCAGTAGTACCTTGTACGCCAGTTTCGCCCAAGTCACCCTGAATACCCTGTGTACCTTGCGCACCCCCATCACCACTTCCACCGACTAAACCTTGGAAGCCCTGTGCGCCTTGGAAGCCACTAAAGCCCTGCAAACCTTCTCCACCAGTTCCACCTTCGAAACCTTGTACACCTTGGAAACCACCTGAACCTTGGAGACCTTCATCACCGATACCAGCAGCACCTTGGAAACCTTGAGTACCTTGATTACCAGCACCAGTTGAACCTTGGAAACCATTGTCACCTTGGAAACCTTGGAAGCCGTTAAAACCTTGAGCACCTTGATTGCCTTCACCAGCAATACCTTGGAAACCACCTGCACCTTGGAAACCTTCAGCACCCTGAAAGCCTTGAAGACCTTGTGTACCTTGCAAACCAATACCAATAGGGCCGTCTGTACCTTGAATACCCTGTGTTGACTGCATACCCTGAATGCCTTGGAGACCGTCGTTACCTTGGATACCACTTGCACCAACGCCGTCGTTACCTTTGACGCCTTGAGTACCTTGTACACCTTGGAAACCGTCGCCACCCTGAAGACCAAACGAACCTTGGATACCTTGCGCACCTTCGCCGCCCACTTCGCCTTCGCCACCAATAGTACCGTCTGCGCCTTGGAAACCAGTGTCACCCTGTGGACCAGCCGAACCTTGAATACCTACGCCAAGTAAGCCTTGAACGCCTTGGTTGCCTTGGATACCTTGCGCACCAATCGAACCAAGTTGGCCCGAAATACCTTGGTTGCCTTGCATACCTTGGACGCCTTGAATACCCTGTCCACCAACTGGGCCAATATCACCTGTTCTTGCGAAAGTGATAACAACGTCTGTTGCATCAGCAAAAGTTCCAGCAATCGAACCTGATACATAAGAAACTTCAATTGCGAAGTAACCAGCAGATTCTGTTAAGCTATCAATTACATAAATTACAAAGTTTGCTGGCTCACCATTTTCGGAAACCTTGAGGTGACCTTTAATTGGGCTGGTTGAGTCGTCAATTGTTCTCAAGAAAGGTTGGATGTCTGTAAAGTTATCGTCTCTGTCATCCATGAATAGGTAGTTGGCAGAAGACAAAGAAGCATTGTTAAACTTCAGAGTACCAACACCGGGGTCTGTTGTTGTAACATTTGTGCTGAATGTGTAATCGAACGTGATGCCACCAAAGCTACCCGTTTGACCTTGCAAACCACCAGTACCCTGAAAACCATCGGTTCCTTGAGTACCCTGTGGACCAATCGGCCCGGGAAATCCTTGTACGCCATCATCACCCTGAATACCAGTTTGACCTTGTAGACCCGTTTGACCTTGTAGACCAAAACCTTCGTCACCTTGAAGACCCTGTAGACCCTGTAGACCTTGCAAACCTTGTAAGCCTTGCGTACCTTGCAAACCTTGGTCGCCAGTTACTGAGAAGGAAACAACGATATCTGTGTTATTTGTAAAATATGTAGCATTTGCATTGACAGATTTACCAAGATATGATACATCAAATGTATACGCATTGGAAGCTGCAAGCGAAGATGTAATACCGTACAAAAGAAATTCTTGTGGGTTAAACACAGAAGTAATTTTAATATAAGCTTTAATTGTGCTTGAAGACAAATCGATAGTATTGAGGAAAGTCGATATATCGTTTGTAAATGTGTCTTCTTCATGCATACGCAACACTGTAGCTGCTGTAACATCAGCATTGTTTAGCTTAAGAATACCTGAGGCAGGAACAGATGCCGTTACATCTGGGTTGTAATCGTATTCAAACGATGCACCACCGTATGATCCAGCAATACCTTGCGCACCTTGGAAACCTTCAGTACCTTGAATTGACTGTGGACCTTGAACGCCTTGAACACCTTGGACGCCTTGGACGCCCTGTAATCCTTGAACCCCTTGGAATGCTTGTGGACCTTGAACGCCTTGAACGCCTTGGACGCCCTGTGTTCCTTGAATGCCAGTCGTTCCTTGATTTCCGCTAGTTCCCTGATAACCTTGAACACCTTGGACACCTTGATCGCCCTGAATTCCTTGGTTGCCTTGGACGCCCTGAATACCAGTGCCGCCTTGCAGACCTTGGACACCTTGGACGGACTGAGTACCCTGAATTCCCTGAATCCCTTGTACGCCTTGATTTCCCTGAAAACCAGTGTCGCCTTGGACGCCCTGAATTCCTTGCGTACCTTGAATTGACTGTGGACCTTGTGTACCCTGTGTACCTTGAAATCCTAGATCGCCCTGAATGCCAGTCGTTCCTTGAATTCCTTGCGTACCTTGTGGGCCAAGATCACTTACGTTAATTACGCCACCCATTATAGAGTGATTTGAACATTGGTAATATAATGTATTTGGTGCGTCGTATGGCAACTGTACCATTACCGTACCAGTTTCAGCACCATTATTAGTCACGCCATCATTATATTGATCGCCTGTACCTGTTGTCTGTGCTGTTTTAATATAAAACGGGTGGCCTGAGACATTAACATTAAAGTTATATGAGAAACCACGAATGAGATGAAGGATTGGTTGAGCTACGCCGTCAACAATGTAGTTGGTAGCACCGTTATTGGTTACCGTATAGTCTCGCGTACCTTCTGTGCCTTGAACGCCTTGAAATCCAGTATCGCCTTGAATGCCTTGGACACCCTGAAAAGCTTGTGGGCCTTGGACACCTTGGTTGCCTTGCGTACCTTGAACGCCTTGAACGCCCTGAAATGCTTGTGGACCTTGAACGCCCTGTGTACCTTGATTTCCCTGAATGCCTTGGACACCCTGAATACCGATTGTACCCTGAAAGCCTTGCGTACCTTGAAAACCACGGAAACCACGGCTACCCTGAATACCTTCTTCGCCAATAATTCCTTGGACGCCTTGAGTACCCTGTGTACCGATAAAGCCTTGGACACCACGAAATGAACCAACATTAATCCATGTTGCGCCATCGTAAACCCAAAGCTCATCATCTGTTTCGTCTATTGCAGCTTGACCAGTAGTTGCTGAAGGAAATGCTGTGTTAAGAGTTGCTTGTGGATCACCACCAGCATCGACGTCAGGAACAGAACCGATGACATCAAAGCCCGGCCCATAAGTACCTTGTAAACCTTGTAAGCCAGAATCGCCCTGAAGACCTGTTGTACCCTGAATACCAGCGCCAACAGCATTCCATGCTATCCCTGTGGAAACATAAATTAAGCCATCTGAGCCAAAAGCTACAGCACCTTTATACGGTGCTGGGTCTAGTTGGATCGGTACTGTTTGAGGCGTACCTTGCCCAATAATTCTGCTTCCGCTTATAGATTTAAAAGCCATTATACATCATCCTCTTCGGATTGACCAAGGGTGAACGATAATGTAGCATCTACTGCTAGGTTCGTGTCGCATTTAAGTTCTAGTAAATCACCAGATTTAAAAAATTGACCGTTAAGAGGCAAAGGAACTGTGTCATAAGCTGGAATTTGTAGATTTCTGATAATCCAAAATTCAGCGTTGACATCTTCCCTGTGAGTTCTTACATCAACTGCGACAGTAGTAGCCGTGAAGTTACATAGGACAAGAGGAGAAATAACTTCTCCTACGCCCGGTTCGACTTGAGTTGAACCCCCAAAGACTAGCTCTGGGACTTCATAGTTTGGTACTTCAATCATCGTCTGCCAGTTAGTCGTTAATGTAAAAGATTTAGCGACTGGTTTAGCATCAGGTGCTTGTGATGTTACGATTGTTGTAATTGCCATTAGAGTGATGCCCTACTGTTGGAAGCCCTTCGAGCGAGTTTTCTGACCGATGATGTAAATGGACGACCTTCGATGCGACCTGTTCTACCATTGATTTTCAAACCTCTTGCGAAGTACTGGTTATTCAATTCGTCTGATCCAGACCATCTAATTCTACCACCACCCTCTGAGAGGACTGAAGCGGTAGCACCAATAGCAGCACCAATGTTTCTAAAGTTCAAAGGCAGAGCGTTTCTGTTAACACCTGCCGATGCGCCGTTAAACTGGTGAGCAATTGATTCAACGAGCGAACCAAAGACCAAGAAGTCTGGTCTTAGAACACTTTCTATTAGTACGTTATCAATCAATTCTGTCACCATGTTCCTGTGTGCTTGATCTGGAGCGATATTGTTATTTATATAAGTTTTCATCTGTTCCCAAGCCTTATAGAAAGAATAAAGCAAATCAGAGTTGTTATCACCAACAGTGATCCAGTTTGTGCCATTCCAATGGTATATAACACCAACATAACGGTTTACGTTATTATTAGTTGGAACAATGTAACAATCCCAAACCTTCATATCAGTCAAAGCATTTCTTGCAGTTATTGTTGCAACTGTACCCTTAAATCTTAGCTTGCGCCAATCAGCAAAGGATGCTGGTGGGTTGAATACTGGGAAAACGTGCTGCTGGTTGATGTTAAACAACGCGGCTGCAAATGATCTCATTGCTCTGTCTGTACCTTCGATTACATTAGCTGGATCGTTGAATGAGAAGTCATTTGCAAGAATTTGCAATAGGTTCCCACCGTCACGATAAGTCTTGGGTAGATCGATAAACTTGTACTCAGAAGTAATAAATCTTTGTACTTCGCTTTGGAGTTTGCGTCTGTTGTTAGCAAGAATGTCTTTTGCAAAGCTGAATTCTTTACTTGCACCGACAACATAGTTAGGCTCAGTCAACGGACCAAGACTTAGTGCTGAGTTGTTGAATAGTGCGTTATAGAATATCAAACCAAGATCATATACTTGATCTGCTTCTACTTGCGTACCAACATTATTTCTGATAAACTGACCTTCCAGTGTACCCATAACTGCTGACTTAGCAAGCTCACCTAGTTTGCGATATGCTCCTGCTGTTGCTACTCTTGTATCTTCTGGAATTCTTAGTTCGTTGTTCCAGAAGTAGAAGTCTGCATTCCATCTGGAAGCTGAGTTACCACCATAGTTAAGGTCGTAGCTGAAGGCATCCAAGATGTAGTTTCCATCTCTGTAGCATTTGGCTTTGTTGTAATCAAGAACGCTGAATTCTTTGTTAATCCAAGTTGTGATATCATCAGCAAGATTATCAAGGTTTTCATCAATCGCGTTTCCAGCCCAAATCAAGTCTGCTGATACCCAAGAAGTATCTGGCTCAACCAAATCAGGCACTGCGTCTAGGCTATTGCGACGGATTGCCTCTTCAATAATTCTTACAAGATTAGCGACTTCTGCGCCTTCAACTGCTGTTGCTGGGTTACCAGATACATCTTGACCAACGGCAGTTTCTTGAACTACTTTCTGAACCAATTGTGCCATCTCATAGAAGAAATCAGCAGTTTGGGTTCTTTGGTCATATGGAAGGACACTGTTAGCGTTATCAAAATACATATTTGCATTCAATAGAGTACCGTAATTTGTTTGGTACTGGACATCGTGAGATAGTGCATCAATAATGATACCTACATCTCTACGACATTTGTGCTCAGGATAGCTAAGACCATTGTATGTTTTGGAAATGAAGTTTACCATGGCTGTAGCCAATACAGCTTTATTATCAGCAATAGTATCAATGCTATCTAGAATTGTTTCGCCAGCCATCCACTGCTTGAATGGTTCAATTCTGATTGGTAGTGTTGTTGGGTTATTTTCAACAACAACATTTGCAATTGTGATCGCCAAGTCTCTTGCTTCTCTGGCGATATATCTTCTTGCGACCAAACCAGTATTGTCTTGCTTGAGTGTAGCACCGATAACAGTTTGTACTGCGTTTTTAGCAACACTTACGAAAGTGTGTACTTTCTGTGCGCCTTTACCAGCAGAGCCTGCATTTACAGTAATAGTTGTTGCAGTTGTTGCAATTACTTTTACTGGCGAACCATTCAATGGATCAGATGCTCTTGGATGTGAGATATTTACGGCTGCACCGCTTGCGTCTAGGCAAGAGAATGTGAAGGCATTTGTTGGGAACATAACGTGGTTTCCAACTTTTAGGTCATGCCCACCAGATAGAGTGATAACCATATCGCCATTCAATGCATCGTATGTTGCTGTGTTTGGTGTGTAAGTTCTGCCAATTCTCAATGGAACCTCTGTTTGGCGGATTACATCGTGGACAACTTCACTAAGGCGCATGAACGCTCTTTTCGAAGCTGCTCTTTGTGAGAGTGGCAGTACATTTACACCGTTAGCAAAGTGAATTTGTGCATTGTTCCATGTAGCAGCATTGCCGCCATATTGAACATCATGGCTGATACCGTCAACAATATAACCAACATCACGGCGACATTTCTCTCTGCTGTACTCAAGATAGCTGAACTTAGTTTTGAGGTAAGTTGTGATGCTTGAGGCCAAAGATGTCTTTTCAGTAGCAATCAAAGCTGCTTCTGTTTCGTATGAGTAGTTAGTACCAACACCACTTGCTTCAACAATCGCTGGGATGTTGATTAGAGAGTTGTCAGTGATAAGGTCGCCAACGATAGCCCACAAAGTTTGTGCAGCGGTTGCTGTAGTTGCGTCCACAGTACCAAACACGGCGCTCTGCGATAGGCCATTACCAGTTGTAGGGGTAACAGGCTGCTTTAGAAGCAATGCTCTTGTAACCGTCGCTAGATGGGTCCACAAGGCTACTGTAGGCGCTCTTTGAGCAAGTGTCAAGGAAGACAAACCATTTTCGAAGTATAGCTTTGCTATATCTCTCATTGCTGTGTTTGTGCCATGTCTTATGTCATAAGTTACCGCGTCAACCATGTAGCCTGTGTCTCTTTGACATTTAGCTTCAGTGTAAACCAAGGATGAGTAATTAACATTTACCCATGCCGTAGCTTCTGCTTGCAAGAACGCCCTGTTGGCAATCATGCCGTCCGAACCGTTTTTGGTGAACGTGGACACTTGTGCTGTGCCGTAATTGTAGTTAGTTCCGTCAGCCACGAAGTCATTTGTCATGACGTCGATGATATTAGTGAAGGAACCCGTTGCTCTAGTGAGTGCTACACCGCTTAGCTTAGCTTCGATGTCTCTTTGTATATAGCGAATTCCTTCTATCGTTTCAGCAAGCTGTTCCTCAATTACTTCTTGAGCGCCAGCCATACCATTACGATATGCCTTACCAGCATACTTACCGTTGTATGTGGAACCTGTTTGAACATCTCTTCTTACAGCATCAATGATAAACCCTGCATCTCTTGCACATTTATCTTCATCGAATGTGTAGAATTCATCTTCGACAAATGCGACGATTTCATCTTGAATGAATGTTTTGTTTCTTTGAAGGGTTTCTCTTGCAAAGGTTCTGCTTGGTGACATAATAGGATTGCCAGTAACTGTTGGCAATTCTTTGCGCTTCTTGAGAACATCATCTTTAGAGCCAGTCAGACCTTCGATTTCAGGTGTATCGTCAACTAGGTCTGCAATAACAGTTGCTAGTGCTTTACCTTGTGCTGCGATAGTTGCAGAGCCAGCAGTACCCGACAAGTCTTGGGATGTGATGCTACCTTTGATTTCTTTGATTGCATCAGCATCCGCGCTGACGAATGTATGAGCACCACTATAAGTTCCTGCTGTACCAACCTGCAACGTAATAGTTGTAGATGTTACAGAAGTGATAGGAACTGCTTTGTTGTAGAATGGGTGGTGTGCCTCTGGGCTTGCATGGTTTTGTGCGCCAGAACCGTTATCACAAGAGAATGTGATGCTTTCTGGGGCAAACCAGATATGGTCGGCATCTGTTAATGTATGCGTACCAATGGTTGCAACAAAGACGCCAGTGTCTGGGTCATATGTAGCATCGGTTGGAGTGAACAAAGCACCAAAGATTGGAAGTACCTGAGTTTCTTCGATAACATCTTCGACAACATCAGCAAGGTGTAGGTAGGCCAATCTTGTTGGCATACGCTGATCGAATGGTAGGATGTTAAGTGCAGCATCCCAATAGTAGCCAGCCGCATTGATTGTACCAGCATTACCACCATATTTGACATCTTCTGTGATCGCGTCAACAACGTATCCAATATCACGGTAGCACATCGCTGTGTCGTAACCAAGACCATTATATGTTTCGCGAATGTAGTCAGTGATTTCTTGTTGGTACTTAGGAATGCTCCCAGAGATAAGCTGTGTGTCAGCATCAATAGCAGCGTCGTAGTTTGCCACTGCTGTTGTGTATGCTGGCTCAGTGATCGCTGGCAATGAAGTGATATCGTTGTTACGAACAACGTCTGCAACAACTTCCCATAGGCTTTGTACGGTTGCCGAAACTGCTGGAACAGATGCTTTTCTGAATGAATTTGCTGTGGCGCTCACAAAAGTGTGTGGCTTGACGTAGCCATTTGCGTCACCAACATTCATAGAAATGGTAGTAGCTGTTACAGACAAGATTTCGATTGGCTTGTTGAACCAAGGATCAGAAGCTCTTGGGTGTGAGATATTAATTGGTGTTGGATCAACATCAGATGTTGCACATGAGAAAGTAATTCCGTTTGTGTCAACAATGATGTAGTCGCCAACTTCCAATCTGTGCGTACCGATTGTTACGGAGAACGCACCACCTACTGGATCGTATGAACCATCTGTTGGTGTATATGTAGGTGCAAGTGTTGCCGTTTGAACTGCATCAGCTAGAGCACTCACGAATGTGTGTACTTTATTGACACCAGCAGCACCAACTTGCATTGTAATAGTGGTCGCATCAATCGCGTCAATTGTGATCGGCTTATTAAAGAACGGATCACTTGGACGTGGATGTGAAATATTCACTGGTGCGCCAAACTCATCTGGGCAAGAGAATGTAATACCGTTTTCAACAATAGAAATTCTATCACCAACTGTATAGGTGTGAGTTCCGATTGTGATAACCATTACGCCTGTTACTGAGTCGTATGTTGCATCCGTTGGGGTGAATGTTGTATTGTCTGCTCTTACTTGAGTTGTAACTCCTTGTAGTGGAGTAACAACTTCATTTCTTACGATTTGGCCAGCAATGTTAGCAGCAAATTCAAATGTCTCTGCTGTTGGTGTTCTTTGGTCTTCTGGAAGGATACCAACAGCAGCATTAAAGTAAAGTCTTGAATTCAAGACAGTCGCTGCGTTAGAACCGTGCTGTACATCCCATGAGATTGTGTCTGCGAAGTAACCAATGTCACGCTCACATTTTGCTGCATCATATGTAAGAGTAGGATAGTTTGCAGCTATGAATGCTGTTACCTCATCTTGGATGAATGCTTTGTTAGCTTGAATTGTAGACTTGGCTTCATAAGCTTCATCAGTGACATATGTTTTACCAAATACCAGAGTATCAGCCGCTGCTTTGTCATTCTGCATGATATCGATGATTTCATCAAAAGCAGCATTTGAGCGAGAGATTGCAGTTGCGTTAGTGATGTCGCCAGCAATCTCGCCTTTTAGCCAAGTAATTGCGCCGACTGTTTCTGTTAATTCATTAGCAATAACAGATTCTGTAGAAGCATTACCTGAGCGATATGAAAGTCCTGTATTGACTGTGTTTACATTTGAGCCTGTGAGTACATCTCTTGCAACTGCATTCAAGATAAAGCCTGTATCGCGTTGACATAGTGCTTTATTGTAGACAAAGTAGTTGTTTCTGATCCAAGCATCAACATCATCTTGGATGAATTTCTTATTGGCTTGAAGTTGACGTGCTGCATATTCGCCGTCTTGAGTTGCTGTAACTTTAGCAAGACAATCAGCATCCGCGCTGACGAATGTGTGTGCTCCAACATAACCATTGCCGTCGCCTACACTGATAGAGAATGTGTTTACATCAGAAACTGTTACTGTTAATGGAAGATCATAAGCAGGATCGCCAATTCTAGGATAAGATGCAGATGCAACCCCACCATTATCACAAGAGAATGTGAAGCTGTTAGGTTTCATCTGAACGTGGTTGCCAGTTACTAGGCCGTGATTTGTCGCTGTGACAACAAATGCACCGTTGGAGGGGTCATATGTTGCACTTGTAACATCAATAAGTTCTGGCTTCTTGGCTGGGTCTGTCCAGTAAATTGCGTTAGTGTCGATACAATCAACATCAGCACTTACGAAAGTGTGTGCCGCTGCATATCCACCAGCATTACCAACGTTAACCGTGATAGTTGAACCAGTTGTACCTACAATTCTTACAGGTGATTTGTAAGCAGGCTCACCAAGTCTTGGGTGGCTGATTTCAACAGTCGTACCAGCTTCGGTATTTGCGCAAGACAATGTAATTGACTTTGGTGCGATTGTGATCCACTTACCTTCTGGAAGGCTGTGCGAACCAATTGTCAATGTCATCTCACCAGATACAGGGTTATACGCAACATCAGTTGGTGTAACTTTACCTGAATAGACACCTACTGTTTTGATGCCATTTGGCAATGCACTTACGAATGTGTGTACGCCAAGGTAACCACCACCGTCGCCTACATTAACTGTAATAGTTGTAGCAGAAACAGAAGAGATTGTCAATGCAGTTTTGTAAGCTGGATCAGTTACTCTTGGGTATGATGCTTCACCTACGCCGCCATTGTCACAAGAGAATGTAATGCCACCCTCTTCGATCATGATCTGTTCGCCAACTGTAAGCTCATGAGCGCCAATGGTAATTTCTGTGATACCAGTTGCTGGGTCATATGTGGCTGTTGATGGAGTGAATGTGCCGTTAAGAACTGCAACTTCTTGGACCGAACCCGCTTTCGCTCTTACGAAAGTGTGTACACCAGAGTAACCGCCAGCATTGCCAACATTAAGAGTAATGGTGTCTGCTGTTTTTGCAGTAATTGTCTGTGGTACTCTGTAAGGACCGTCTGTTACTCTTGGGTGGCTGATGAAGATCGTTTCGCCAGTCACACTGTTAGCACAAGAGAATGTAATACCTTCTTTTGCAAATAGAACTTCATCACCAACATCAAAGAAGTGATCTTCAATTGTCAAGGTGAAGACACCAGATACTGGATCATAAGATGCATCTGAAGGTGTGTATTGCTTGCCCTCAGTTTGCATGATGCCCATGAATTCATCAAAAGCACCTTCGATACGACCCACCGTAGCAAGATCAGTTACCAAGTCGGTAGTTGCAACCTTGAGGTGTTCGAATGCACCAAGTGTCTGTGGAAGCTGTTCTGTTAGAAGGACTTCTGATGTCTTGCCACGATATGCAATGCCAGACTGGATTGCCATAAAGTTTGAACCTGTAAGCAAGTCGCGTGAGACTGCTGGTAGGATATATTCGTTAACATCACGTTGGCACTTCTCACTATCGTACATAAAGAAGTTGCTTTCAGCCCAAGTCATCATCGAGTCTTGGATGTATGATTTGTTGATTTGTAGTTGCTGACGGGCATAAATCTTTTCGGATACGATGTTTGCGTCATTACTAAATGTAATTGCTTGACCTACAACAGAAACAGCGTTACGTGTTGCACTCACGAATGTGTGTACGCCAGTATAAGGAGTTTTGCCAGTATTAACAGTGATGGTATCTGTTGTTGCAAAAGTAATAGGAACTGCTGTTCTGTAAGATGGGTCAGACGCTCTTGGGTGAGATAGCTGGATTACGTTGCCATCTGTATCACAAGAGAATGTGAATGCTTCATCCGCAAAGGTAACCAATCTACCAATCGACAAGCCATGACCAGCCATAGTGATTACAAAATCACCTGTTGCTGGATTATAGGATGCGTTTGTTGGTGTGAACTTGTCGCCGTTGTTACCAAGAATATCAACGATCTGATTAAATTTATCATAAGCTCTTGTTGCGCCCAGCGCAGTGTTGGCTTGGATAATTTTGTCAGTTTCTGCTCTTAGTCTTTCGTATGCAGCAACAGTTTCGTTTCTTTGGTTTCCAATCACAGAAGAGGCTTGCTTGAAGTAATAGGCATTACCTGCTGTCACTGAGTTGTAGTTTGTATCAAGCATCATGTCATTTTTGACTGCTGGCAAGATATATTCTTGGATGTCACGAGCACACTTGGCGCTATCGTAAGCAAAGAAATCTTCGTTATTGTCGATCCAGTCAACCATACCCTGAATGATAAGGTCTTTGTTGTCTTGGATTAGGTGACGTGCATCTTCTTTCGATGTGGATACGTCATCAGTATAGGAAGTCCAAACGATTGGGCTTGCGTTCTCTTCGCCATTATTAAGGATGTTGATTGTTTCATCCAAGGAAGTAGAGATGCGGTTTGTAACATCAGAGGAAGCGTTTGAGAAAATATCAAGAATGCTTTCTTTAAGATGCTCAATAGAACCCACTGTTTCTGTAAGCTGCTCTTGTTTAACAACGTAAGAGATCGGGCTGCTATATGTGATACCGCTTAGACGGCCCCAATAGTTGCCACCAGTCGCTACGTCTTGTGCTGTTAGGTCTACAAGAATGCCTGTATCGCGGAAACACTTGTCTGCATTGTAACCTTGATAACCTAAACCGGGACCGCCTTCAAACCCTGTAGTTGTGTTGGCTGTTAGGAAATCGACCATATTATCAAGAATATCATCTTTTGCCGCCATGATTGAGTCAGCGAATGTAGTGTTGGCGAAGAACAAGTTGTCATCACCTTCTGCTGGTCTAATAATAGTTGTGAAGCCTTTTGCTCTCATTGAGATGTCACCAAACTGAGTACCTGAGTTGTTCAGGGTCATTTGGCCACCATTCAAGGCATAGAAAGCTTGGCGTGTAAAGATCGAAAGTGAACCAATACCGTTAACACCAGCACCGTTTTTAGCAACATAACCTGTACCGTTTTGGGTACGTGGCGTGAAACCAAAACAAAGAACATATGTGTATAGCGAGTCAGTGTCAAGAACTGCACGGTCAGCTAGAAGACAACCGCCCCCACGACCAACTGCTCTGTTTGGGAAGTCATCAATACCGATGCTCTCAACTGTACCTGTGCCACCGCGTTGGGCGTAAAGCATGTCGCCAATTTCTACGTTGCCCTTAAGGTTACGGATATAAATCTGGCGATTTGAGTTGATGTCGGCAATGTATGAGATGAAACCAGTTGCGCCAGATGAGAATGTTACTTCATCATCAATTTCAAATAGCGTTTGAGCACTATGCCCAACCGCAAGATAGAATTCTTGGCCAAGGTCAGAGATGCCACCCTTGGAGTTGAATGGGTTAAGCGCAGGTTCAACGTCAAGACGGTTAAAGTTTGAAAGCTGCGAACTATCTCGAATGTATGGCGAACGTCTTAGCAAAGCGCCCGGACGGTAAGCAATAGCAAAACCACCTTCAGGATAATCAAAGTTATCAACCTCAAAGTTCATATAACCGAAACCTTGGACGTAGCAACCAGAACCAACTAGAATACCGTTTGTTCTTTCGTAGCCCGGAGATTTTCTAATGACAGTGGCATACTGACCTGCTGTCGAAGTCAAAGAACAATCATCTGGAAGTGCAATAGGCTCTTCAACGTAATAAGCGCCTGGGCCTACGGAGATGTGTACTGCATGGTCGATATCATTTCTGTCGTACTGACCACCAGCTTTTTCTAGTGCTATCTCAGCGGCTCTCTTAATTGATCTCACAGGCTGTAGGATAGTACCGGGGTATCTGTCATCGCCATCAGCAGCAACGTGGACTTTAAGAGCCTTTTCTGTGTTCTTGGAAACTTCATTGTAAAGCTGACGATAAGTCATCTTTTCAGTTTCGCCAGTTTTAACATTCTTAAGAGCGAAATAGCTGTCTTCGTCCAACTTAGGTTCAAAGACTTTAGTAAGCTCCATATCGAAGTCTACAAGATCAGAGCCTTGAATTGTTGTGTTGGCGATTGTCGAGTCTGTGATTGCACCGCCGTCAAAGGTAGACTTTACTTGGTCTAGGCCTGAAGCAGAGGAACTTGTGATCGTAAGGTTTTCTGCAACAACGTTGGACATGCTACCTTGGAACGATGTATTGGCAATAACTGAGTCTTGAATAGTACCTTGAACTGTGGTGTTGGTAAAGATGTTATTATTACCAGTACCATCAGAGAAATCTGAGTTCAAAAGGGCCATGTTGTTTGCAGAACTGTCATTGATAACAGAACTTGTCATGATGATGTTGTTTGCAGTCGTATCAATAATGGATGAGTTACTGATAAGAGTATCCCAAATTTGACCATTCGAGAAACGTGAGTTTGTAATGTCAACGTTATCAAGATCAGTATCACGAATGTTTGAATTAGAAACAAACACGTCAAAGATATTTGTATTACCAGAGATAACTGAATCGATGATCGAACCGTTAGAGAATTCTGTAGTGTTGATCGCTGAGTTCGACATTAGAGCGTCTTCAAGGACGATCTCATCAATAGTGATGTTTGTAAGAATTAGGTTGTTAGCTGTGCCACCTTCAATCGCAACATTTGCGAAAGATGAATTGTCAATCTGCGAATTGGTGAAGATGTTGTTGTTGCCAGTACCATCGGAGAAATCAGAACTAGTAATGGTCAGGTTGTTTGCAGAGCTATTCACGATTGTGGAATCGTCGATAGTCGAATCCGTGAGAACTACATTGTTACCAGTTCCATCATTAAACTCTGATTCAGTAATTACTGAAGAGGTCATGGTAACGTTATTTGCAGTCGCTTCTTCGATAGTGGAATCGTTCAGCGTAGATGCATTAATTACGCCATTGCTGAAAGTAGATGAGTTTATTTCTACGCTGTTTAGCGTAGAGTTGGTCATCGTAACATTGGAAATAGTACCACCAGTGATGGTAATTCTATTGAAGATTTCCAATTGTAGCGCTTGGACAAGTTCTTTACGAGTGATATTTTTAGTACCATCATCGCCTTGTATCAAGTTAACGATAACAAACAAATCTTCTGATCTGGTGTTAATGCCTGTAATCGGACCTAGTTCTGAAATCAACGACATGCTTGCCTACCCTTATTACGTTTTTCTTTTATTTATAATAATCTGTGGACGTGTATCGTCAGATTACAAGTTTTTATTCAACGAGTTCCCATAACTCTATGTCATCAACGGCATCGTAATATCTTCTTTCGATGTTACAACCCTTAAGGATATCAGCAACAGATGTTTCAACTCGTCCTTCTGCGTCCACAACTTGATCCCAATCAGCATGGCTGTCGCAGGTCATACCTTCCTTCATATATCTAAGGTTCGATCCAAGAACATAATCCCTACATTCTTCGATAGTGCCTGTAAATTCTGTGATTCCCCTAACAACTCTACAATCTTCAGTTGCGTTAAGGTCGCCGCCCATCATTACAATATCAAAAATATCCATTGCTTTGTAAGCTCTGGCCACCCAACTTTCCTTTTGGAAATCGGGAAGAGTTTTGTAATAATCGCTTGCCTCTAGTATGGCAATCATATCGCGCCATGTTTCTGGTTTGTCATCACCACCATTCATCCATTCCTCAACAGCTTCAGTGCAGAAAAATATATGTCCAGTCATGGCTATCTTGTGGGGATTCATTAGAGGTATCCTCCATATATAGTACCATTATTTAGGCCAACAAAGGCAGTGCCAGATGTTTGGACTGCACGGCCACCAGAACCAGCAGGTTTTGAACCCGCGCCCCCCGGTTGGCCCCATCCGCCGCCGCCACCAGCCGCCATAGAACTTCGCCCTGAACCACCTTGCGTTGTAGTGTGTGCATAGGGGTAGCCGTAAGCACCACCGGGATTGTTTGCGCCACCACCATAACCCCCCGGCCAGTCAGGCAGGTTGCCCACAGGGATAGGAGCATTTACGCTAGTGCCCGGAACTACGCGTCCACCACCGCCACCAGACCCTGCCGTATCCGCGCCTTTGTTTTCTTGTACGCCACCGCCAGCAGCACCTGCTTGGCC
>Ga0307488_10000639_pt1 | contig 29028 bp, 22 predicted proteins | sample SB02metaG_FD_202248 | JGI IMG/M metagenome (GOLD analysis project Ga0307488, IMG submission 202248) | Sea-ice brine microbial communities from Beaufort Sea near Barrow, Alaska, United States - SB 0.2 | ecosystem: Environmental > Aquatic > Marine > Coastal | place: USA: Alaska | collected...
CAATTCCGATTAGGGTAACGTTCATATTGGACACCTCTTGTAAGCTTATTGGGTTTCGACACTACAATAATGGCGCATTGTGACGCCAAATTCACTTGAGGTGTCCATCTCATCATCCATGATGATCAGCTCCCAATCTCAACTCCGTGTCGAGGTGTTCAACTGGGCTAAGCGGTGCTTCTAAAGAGTCCAATTTCACCCCAAAACTTGCCGAGCACTCCGCTACTTTTAACTCTATATAACACACAGCAGAAACACCTGAACCAATACCTATTGAGTGTTTAATCCACCACTTCAACAGGTTGATTGATAACAATCATAATTATCGGGGCATAATTAGCAGGACACACAAGTTAAATCACTAGGAGGTGACTAAAATTCGCAGCTCAGTTTTGGGCTATAAAATTGAGTGATCTTTTTATATTGCTCTGGGTTATGCCATTCTTTACGGACGTTAAAAATATAAGGATAGTTAGTGTTTACAAACCCTTGTGCATCGGTATCGAAAAATTGCCCCGAAACTTTTTCGTCGCATAGCTCTAATTCACGGCACAAAATTATCTGTTCATAAAAAGTAAAGAGTTGTTCCAGCGCACCGTTTAACAGGTCTTCACCAATCAATGTTAATATTTCATTTCCAGAAAAACCCGATCAAAAAATTGCATTTCCAATTGCTAACATCCCTATAGCTTTAACTATGAGCAACTGGCAACTTGCATTAAACGCCAGTAGCACACTAGCAAATGCTGATATTGCGGAGGAAGAAGATATAGGAGAAGCATCACGCAAAGACTTAGACTTAACCTTAGGTTACAGAGTAACTAAAAACTGGTCCCTGTTTGCTGGTTTCAAATATGGCAAAACTGACATGTCGTTTGTACCACGAGACTTTGATGAAGAAATTGACGAAGAAGGTAAAGACATAATAAGAACCTAACCATCGACGTTTACCCTAGAAACTAGTGACCAAAAATAGAAAATTTATAATACGTTGAATGGGCTGAGATAAAAATAGTAAGCGACTATTAGGTCAATACATTTACTAGGAAATTGGAGGGATGTATTTAAAGGAATATATTTAAATAGACAGTTTTAGCAGACTATAACCACCCCAAAACTAAGCACAAGTGCAAACAAGCGACAGCAAATAAACCCGCCAATACATCATCAACCATGATGCCGAAGCCGCCATCAACGTGTTTATCTAAGTAGCTAATTGGCCAAGGTTTCATAATGTCAAAAAAACGAAACAGGGCAAAACCAAGCAGCAATGTTTGCCAGCTCAAAGGAACTGCGAGCATAGTGATTAGCATACCCGCAATTTCATCCCAAACGATAGAAGAATCGTCATGCACGCCCATGTCTGCTGCTGCTTTTCCACAGATCCAAATCCCCACAATACTCACCAATATCGTGACGATCAAGTAAGCAGCAAAACTAGAGAAATAAGATAACATCACAACTAAAGGCAAAGCAGCCAAGGTACCAAATGTACCTGGCATCTTAGGTGCCAGTCCGCTACCGAATCCTAGTGCGAGTAAATGCACAGGATTAAGTAAACTAACACGGCTACGTACTTGTTTGTCCACTGTTGTGTATCTCTTTAATTGTATTCATTAATCCCATCGGGGGGATCAGAAGTGTTCGTAACCTTTGGTGCAATATTCGTATGGCTTATCTGCTTGGCGCAACTCTAATTTACCTGCATTGCCGTTCAATTGACCGATATAGGTAGCATGCACATTAGCATTGGCTAAGGTTGTCTCCAAGTGGCCTTTTTGTTCTTCACTCACAGTGAATAATAACTCGTAATCATCCCCTGCACTTAAGGCATAATCAATCGCTTCAGTCGTATTGACCGACTCTATTAAGGCTGGTGACATTGGCAACTTATCAAGATGTATTGTTGCACCACACTGAGACGCATTGAGAATATGTTTGATATCAGACACCAAACCATCAGAGATATCAATACAAGCACTCGCAATCCGCCTAAGACTAGTGCCGACTAATAACCTGGGGGTGGGATAATTCAAGCGATTAAGCAAAAATTCTTGGTGAAGCTGATTGTTAACTACACACTTTTTTTGTGCTATATGTAAACCTAGGCCAGCATCCCCTAGGGTACCAGTAACGTATACTGAATCACCTGGTTTAGCCTGACTTCTGGTCAACGCTTGGTTAAAAGGCACAAACCCTTGTGCCGTAATAGTTATTGCTAAAGGCCCCTGAACGGTATCGCCGCCAATCAGTTGCACCGAGTAATATTCAGCATGTTGTTGCAAACCATTTGAAAAATCCTCCAACCAATTAACATCAACTTTAGGCAAACTCAAAGATAGGCTTATCCATGCAGGCTCTGCGCCCATGGCGGCCAAGTCGCTTAAATTAACGGCCATGGCTTTTTGCGCTATAGCATGAGCAGATGTGTCTGCTAAGAAATGCACACCACTTAGCAAAGTGTCGGTAGTAGTGACTAAGGCTTGACCTTGGGGAATATGCGTAACAGCGCCATCATCACCAATACCAATTATCACATCTTTACGTTGAATACTTTTTGCTTTGAAAAAGCAGTCAATCACATTAAATTCTTTCATTAATACTAATTTTATTTAAATAAGGTGAGAGAAAAGTTGGCCTAAACTACTTTCAAGATTAAGCCTATTTGAAAAAGTTAGGACAACTCGTCTTTACGCAGAGTCTTAATCGCTTTATCCAACACGCCATTAACGAATTTATGGCTTTCTTCTGCACCATAAGATTTAGCCAACTCAATGGCTTCATTGATAACAACTTTATAAGGGACATCAATTCGGCCAACTAGTTCATAAGTGGCGATTCTGAGAATGGCTTTTTCTACTGGATCTAGCTCCTCAGGCAGGCGCCCAAGGTAAGGTTTAATCTTTTTATCTAAGTCAGAACAGTCTTTTATCACTGCTCGTAATAACTCCAAAAAGTATTCAGTATCCACTTTCTGCATATTATTACTGGTGACTATACTAAGCTCGATTTGCTCAACCGGATTTTTACTCATTTGCCAAGAATAAACAGCTTGTACTGCAAGCTCTCTAGCTAGACGGCGGGCTTTAGGTTTCACCTATTTAGCCTCTTCAATATTTGCTAACACATTGACCATTTCTAGTGCGCTAATGGCTGCTTCTGCGCCTTTGTTACCGGCTTTAGTACCAGAACGTTCGATAGCTTGTTCGATGCTATCAGTGGTGATCACGCCAAAAGAAACGGGAATGCCATATTCTAGAGATACCTGTGCCAGGCCTTTATTACATTCGCCAGCGACGAACTCAAAGTGAGGTGTACCTCCACGGATAACAGCTCCCAAGGCAATAATGGCATCATACTTGTTCTGTTCAGCAAGTTTTTTAGCTGCAATGGGTAGCTCGTAAGCACCTGGCACGCGAACCAAAGTAATATCTTGTTCGTTGACTTCACCATGTCTTTCGAGGGCATCTAGAGCGCCGTCTACTAAGCTTTCAACTACAAAACCGTTGAAGCGAGAAACCACAAGAGCAAACTTTTTGCCTGTTGCGCGAATGTTACCTTCAATAATATTCATCTATAAACCTTACTGGAAAAATCGGCGCGAAGTTTAGCACATCATTAATGGGAAATATTGTGATTTTTAAGTCTTAGATTTCAACGTATTCAACCACTTCTAAACCATAACCAGACAAGGCATGGTACTTTTTGGGTTTGCTCATCAAACGCATTTTTTTAACACCTAAGCTGGCTAAGATTTGACTCCCTATGCCAACCGTTCTCGATGAACCAGTCCATGGGGCATTAGGGGGTTTCTCGCCCTTATCTTCAGCTTCAAATTGTTTGACCTGAGTCAGCAAGTCTTCAGCTTTACCTAGTAAGACTAAAATACCACCATTATCAGCAATATATTTAATGGCTTGCGGCAGACCCATGCTTCGGGAAATAGCCCGCTGAGAACCTAATAAGTCACTAAAACTATTGAGCAAGTGAACTCTCACCAAAGCGGGTACGTCGCTGTTAATTTCACCTTTACACATAGCAAAATGTACTTGGTTATCAATCACATCTTTGTAGGTAATTAAATCAAATTCACCATACTCAGTGGGAAGTTTGCACTTAGCGACTTGTTGAATAGTCGTTTCGTTCAGATTTCGATATTCAATTAAATCGGCAATAGTGCCAATTTTCATTTCATGTTTGGCTGCGAAGATTTCTAGCTCTGGGCGTCTGGCCATACTGCCGTCTTCATTGAGTATTTCAACAATGACCGATGCAGGCTCGCAACCTGCTAATCGTGCCAAGTCGATACCCGCTTCAGTATGCCCTGCGCGGTTTAATACACCGCCCTCTTTACCAATTAACGGGAAAATATGCCCCGGCTGCACTATATTGCTTGGCTGGGCGTTTTTTGCTACTGCCGCCAAAACAGTTTTGGCTCTGTCTGAAGCCGAGATGCCTGTGGTAACGCCTTCTGCGGCTTCAATAGACACAGTGAAATTAGTTGTAAATTGGGCATTATTATCATCTACCATCAAGGGTAAATTAAGCGCTTGGCAGCGTTCGGCAGTCATGGGCAAACAGACTAACCCACGAGCATGAGTCACCATGAAATTAATCGCTTCGGGGGTAACATGTTCGGCGGCCATTATGAGGTCACCTTCATTTTCCCTATCTTCATCGTCCATTAAGATAACCATTTTACCTTGGCGGATATCTTCGATTATATCTTTACTGCTATTTAATGGCATAGTTTATTGTCTTCTTTTAAATTTTATTGAGGGTATCGTTCTCGCCCTTGGGGCCAACACGTTTGGGTGACCCTACTTTACTTCAAATAGCCGTTTTCTGCTAAAAACGCCATGCTGATATCTTTTTTATCATAGTCACTTGAATCATCTGACGCTTTGTCACCTAAGATCAATCTTTCAATATAACGGGCAATCACATCGACTTCCAAATTCACCTTAGTGCCTACTTGATAAAAACCAATAATGGTTTCCTTCAAGCTATGAGGAATAAGAGTTAACAAAAATTTAGCACCATTCACTTGATTGACCGTTAGGCTTACGCCATCAACCGTAATCGAGCCTTTCTCAGCTAAATATTTTGCCAATTGAACAGGTGCTTTAATCCAAATGTCCACATAGCGCCCAACAGGTGCAATAGATAAGACTTCACCCACACCGTCCACATGACCACTGACAATATGTCCGCCTAAACGACTATTAGCTTGTAACGCTTTTTCAAGATTAACCTTGCTACCTGCTTGATAGTTGGCAAAGCCTGTGCGTTTAATAGTCTCATGGGAAACGTCAGCACTAAAGCCATTTTTCAACATGGCTACGACGGTTAAACATGCTCCATTATTAGCAATACTATCACCAAAGGACACATCCCTCATATCCAGTTTGTCAGTTTTAATCGACAACCTTATGTCTTCACCTGAAGGTATCAAGGCTTCGATAATTCCCACATCTTCTATTATTCCAGTAAACATAATCTCTCAATAACGTGATCCATGGTTAAAATAATACTGTGATTGTGAGTCCAATAATTCAATGATTAAAAAGCGCAGTCATTTTTATATCATCGCCCACTTGCCGAATATCGGCCCAAGTGAGGTCGGCCACCTCATCCATTACTTCAATCGTTATAGTATCAAACAGGTTTTGCCCTGTGCCCCCTATTATTTTGGGCGCTTGATATAAAATCAATTCATCGATCAGTTTATTTTGCAGTAACGCACCCGCAAGATTAGCGCCCGCTTCAACCCAAATCTGATTTAGCTGCATCTCACCTAACTTGGCAATCACTTTATTTAAGTCTAATTTATTGCCGTTAAAAGGCGCTTGCCATTGACTTACATGCCGTGCAAATGGGTGTTCATTAAGCTTACCATTAACAAGCAAAATATTACCCGCAAGGTTGTTTTCAAAAGGCTGCAGGCAACTTAACGATGGCGGCAACTGATTTCGCCCATCCAATAGCACCCGCAAAGGTTGACGTAAGTTTGCTTGCGCCAATACATCGTCAGCTAAGTTAAGTTCAGAATAGCGCACATTTAACATAGGGTTATCGGCTATGACTGTGCCAGAACCCGATAAAATAGCGCAGCTTTTGGCGCGATGTCTTTGCACATCCTGCCTTGCCAGCGGGCCAGTGATCCATTGACTTAAACCGTTTGCTAAGGCTGTTTTACCATCCAAACTTGCCGCCAGTTTAACTGTCACCCAAGGTTTACCGGTACGCATACGTTTTATATAGCCACGGTTAAGTTGTTCAGCTCCAGCTTGCAACAGACCATGCTCAGTTTTGATCCCAGCGTCTTGTAGCTTGATTAAACCTTTTCCAGATACCAGTGGATTAGGATCAACCATAGCTGCTACAACTCTAGTAACACCTGCCCCGATTAATGCATCTGTGCAAGGTGGCGTTCTACCATAATGACTGCAAGGCTCTAGCGTCACATAGGCGGTGGCACCTTGGGATGGGGCTCCTTTGGCTGAGGCTCCTTTTGAAGCAATACCCGCTTGTTCTAAGGCATGCACTTCTGCATGGGCCGTTCCTGCCTTTTTGTGCCAGCCTTCACCCAGAATCACACCTTGGTTATCACTGATAACACACCCCACATTAGGATTAGGAGCAGTCGTATATTCACCGCGTTTAGCTAATTGAATAGCACGGGCCATCATGTGATGATCTGTTTTAGAAAATTGAGTCACGGGTTACCAATAGATAGATAAATACAAACATAAACACGAGCGTGTAAAAAAAAGACAATCACTAGGGTAGAATTTAGTCACCCAACCGCGCTATTTCTTCTCCAAATTCTCGAATGTCTTCAAACGAACGATACACAGACGCAAAACGTACATAAGCAATTTTATCGAGTTCTTTCAATGCATCCATAATCAAATTACCAAGAAATTCACTACTGACTTCGCGCTCACCTGTGGCACGTAACGAAGATTTCAGACGACTAATACACTGCTCTACTTGCTCGGTACTGACAGGGCGTTTTTCTAACGCGCGCTGCAAACCAGCTCGCAACTTGTCTTCATTAAAAGGTTCACGAGAGCCATCACGCTTAACTATCCGAGGCATCACCAATTCTGCCATCTCAAATGTCGTAAAACGTTCTTTACATACCGTGCACTCTCTTCTGCGTCTCACTTGGCTGCCATCAGCCACCAGACGGGAATCGATTACTTTAGTTTCTTGTACAGAACAAAATGGGCAGAACATAAATAATTTCAAATTTGGGTGGTGAATAAGACTAAATTAACAAAATTCCACTGTCAGTCATACTATAAGCAATAAAAAGCAACAAAAAAGCCGACTTTCGTCGGCTTTTTTGTATCAATCTAGCAATCGCTTAGGCATAAACAGGGAATTGCTCACATAAGGCAACCACTTCACCTTTGACTCGCTCAATAACAGACTCATCATTAATATTATCTAATACATCACAAATCCAATTGGCGACTTGTTTGGCTTGTTCTTCTTTAAAACCACGACGTGTAATAGCGGGTGAGCCAAGACGTAATCCACTGGTGACAAAAGGTGAACGTGGATCATTTGGCACTGAGTTTTTATTAACAGTGATATTAGCATTACCTAACGCAGCATCCGCATCTTTACCTGTGTATTCTTTGCCAATTAAGTCTAATAAGAACAAATGGTTTTCGGTGCCACCTGAAACAACTTTGTGCCCGCGCTCTTGTATCACAGCCACCATGGCTTTGGCGTTCAGAATCACTTGCTGCTGATACACTTTAAACTCAGGCTGTAGCGCTTCTTTAAAAGCCACCGCTTTAGCAGCGATAACATGACACAAAGGGCCACCTTGATTACCAGGAAATACTGAGCTGTTGAGCTTTTTATAAATAGCTTCATCACCGCAAGCCGATAAAATCAACCCACCGCGAGGACCAGCCAGGGTTTTATGAGTAGTCGTAGTCACAACATGGGCATGAGGAAGGGGGCTAGGATAGACACCTGCCGCAACCAAACCAGCAACATGAGCCATATCCACTAACAAATATGCCCCTACTTTATCTGCAATTTCGCGGAATTTCTGCCAATCAACTATGCCTGAATAAGCAGAGAAACCAGCGATAATCATTTTAGGTGTGTGTTCAAGCGCCAATGCTTCCACTTGAGCCATATCAATTTCGCCGGTATCAGGATGCAAACCATACTGCACCGCGTTGTAAGTTTTACCAGAAAAATTAACGTGTGAACCATGAGTCAAATGACCACCGTGGGCCAAACTCATACCTAATACTGTATCGCCCGCATTGATCAATGCCATAAATACAGCAACGTTAGCTTGTGAACCTGCATGTGGCTGCACATTGGCATAATCGCAACCAAACAATTGTTTAGCCCGTTCAATGGCTAAATCTTCAGCAATATCGACATATTCACAACCGCCGTAATAACGTTTATGTGGATAACCTTCTGCATACTTATTGGTTAACTGGGAACCTTGAGCTTCTAAGACACGTGGGCTGCAATAGTTTTCAGAAGCGATCAGCTCAATGTGATGCTCCTGACGTTGGTTTTCATCTTGAATTGCTTGGAACAATTCCGGGTCAAAATCAGCAATATTCATGTCACGTGTTAGCATCACTTTTCCTCAATATCAAAGGTAATTAAAATTAGGATTAACACACCCTAAATAAACAGAACATAGTTTAGTTATTTTAAACAATTTGTATAGTGGCAATGTGGTATGAGAAACAACCAAAAGTTGTAACGCTTTTTGCACACTTTTTTATACAAAATGATCTTATTAATTACAGTGCTTCAATCGACCCCGGAAAGTGCACCCCGATTTGCCTGCGGATATTATCCATCACACTCAGTACTCCTATGCTGTCGCGATGTGACATCAGATCACTGCACTGCCTATTTTGTTCTATGCACGCCATGCTTTTTTCAATTTGATATTCAAATCCGTTAACTGGATGAGGAATAGCAATACTTTGAATTAACGTGTTATCACAATAAATAGACGCAGTATCAGTATCCCAAAAACATGCGGGTAAATTTACGTGCCCTTCAGTGCCCACTATTCTCATGGTATTGCTGGTTTGCGACAACATAGAACAAGTAAATTGTGCATAACGGCCAGATGGATAGTGCATATTTGCAAATACGTGCCCGTCTACGTTTTGATCAGTTAATTGCCCCATAGCCTCAACTTTATCAGGGTGTTCCTGAAGTAAAAACTGACTGACAGTAATACTATAAATACCTAAGTCCAGTAGTGATCCACCAGCAAGCTCAGCCTTAAGCAAACGACTCTTTTCTCTATTTTGAAATGCAAAACCAATCTCTGACTGAATATATTGAATATTGCCTATTATACCTTCGTTTAACAACTGCCTAAGTGTTGATAAACAAGGCATGAAACGGCTCCACAATGCCTCCTGCAAAAGTAAGTTTTTGCGTTTAGCAGTCTCAACTAACGCTTGCATTTGCTGTGCATTCACTGTGCAAGGTTTCTCCACCAACACGTGTTTTCCCGCTTCTAGGCACATTTTTGCTTGTTGATAGTGAAAGTTGTGAGGAGTAGCAATATAAATTATGTCGATCTCTGGATCAGCTAACATTTGCCCGTAATCTGAGTAGACTCTCTCAATTTGATAAGTGTGAGCAAAATCGGCGGCTCGCTCTGTTGAACGACTGGCTACTGCCAAAATTTTACCTTTTTTTGACGAGTTGATTGCTTTTGCAAATGTATTCGCAATATTTCCAGGACCTATGACGCCCCAATTAAAGCTTTGCATGTGTTACCTTGTTAACAGCCAAAGAGCATAAAATACTACGATAACCGACGATAAATCACATCCATTATTCATAAAAATCCACACTAAAAAACACAATACCTTTTACCCCGCCCTTGCACTGAATTACACTACTGGCAAATTAACTCAATAAAGACAGTTATGGCTCAATACGTTTACAGCATGCTTCGTGTCGGTAAAGTGGTTCCACCCGGCAAACATATCTTAAAGAATATTTCCCTTAGCTTTTTCCCAGGTGCAAAAATTGGCGTATTGGGTTTGAACGGTTCAGGTAAGTCCACGTTACTAAAAATCATGGCAGGTATAGATACTGAAATTGAAGGTGAAGCGATCCCTCAAACCGGATTAAAAATTGGCTATTTGCCCCAAGAACCCCAATTGGACGAAAGCAAAGATGTGCGCGGCAACGTAGAAGAAGCAGTAGCAGATGTAGCACATGCCCTAAAACGTATCGATGAAGTTTATGCAGCCTATGCTGAAGAAAACGCCGACTTTGATGCCTTAGCGAAAGAGCAAGGTGAGCTAGAAGCCATCATCCAAAGTAAAGATGGTCATAATCTCGAAAATGCCTTAGAGCGCGCAGCCGATGCCTTACGCCTGCCACCTTGGGATGCCGACGTGAGTAAACTGTCAGGGGGTGAACGCCGTCGCGTTGCTTTGTGTAAATTGCTACTCGAAAAACCCGAAATGTTATTACTCGACGAACCGACTAACCACTTGGATGCAGAGTCAGTGGCTTGGTTAGAACGTTTCTTACATGATTATGAAGGCACAGTGGTCGCTATCACCCATGATAGATACTTCCTTGACAATGTAGCAGGGTGGATACTCGAGCTTGACCGTGGCCAAGGTATACCTTGGGAAGGTAATTACTCATCTTGGTTAGAACAAAAAGATGCACGTCTTGAGAAAGAAGAGAAGACCGAGAGCGCCAGACAAAGATCCATCAAAACTGAGCTAGAATGGGTGCGTTCGAATGCCAAAGGTCGCCAATCAAAAAGCAAAGCGCGCATGGCTAGGTTTGAAGAACTCAATACAGGCGATTATCAAAAACGCAATGAAACCAATGAGTTATTTATCCCACCCGGTGAACGTTTAGGAGATAAAGTCATTGAAGTGACGGGCCTCAAAAAATCCTATGGCGACCGATTATTAATTGACGACCTCACGTTCAAACTGCCCAAGGGAGCCATAGTGGGAATAGTCGGCCCTAACGGAGCGGGTAAATCCACCTTATTCAAGATGCTCAGCGGCGAAGAACAACCCGATGCCGGTAAAATTGATGTGGGTGAATCAGTACACTTAGCCAGCGTCGATCAGTTCCGCGACCAAACAAACGGTGACAACACGGTTTATAAAGAAATCTCTGATGATTCAGATATTATCCGCATTGGAAACTTTGAACTCAATAGCCGCGCATACTGTGGACGTTTTAATTTTAAAGGTTCGGATCAACAAAAGTTTATGAAAAACTTGTCGGGTGGTGAGCGTAACCGTGTGCATCTCGCTAAATTGTTAAAAGCCGGCGGCAACGTATTGCTGCTAGATGAACCCACCAATGACCTGGATGTTGAAACGTTACGCGCCCTAGAAAACGCCATTTTGGAGTTCCCGGGCTGTGCCATGGTGATTTCCCATGACAGGTGGTTCTTAGACAGAATAGCCACACACATAATGGACTATCGTGACGAAGGAAAAATCAATTTCTACGAAGGCAACTACTCCGAATATGCCGCATGGTTAAAGGCAACTTATGGAACAGATGTGGTTGAACCCCACAGGTTAAAGTATAAGAAAATCAGTAAGTAAGGATGAATACCAATGAAAAGGCGCTTTTAGCGCCTTTTTACTCTCTGTACTCTCTAGCATAGAGGGCATGTCCCATCTTCGAAACACATCTCTAATCAATCTAAGTTTGAACAACCTCATACAATGCCAGCGAATGAGTGACTTTGACTGCATTGCTATTATCTTGAAAAACGCCGCTATTGCATAAGTTAGGTGAGCAAAACACACTATTGACCTTGATATCATTCAGGCTGATATGCAAAAACATTTAGGGTATTTCAAAGGGCCTGTTCCAGAAAGTTTCTGTCTGTAGGGTTTGCTAGCTTCACGGGACAAACAAAAAAGCTCTGTAAAAACAGAGCTTTGGATAAGATTTATCGTCACTACTTGAAAGTTGGAAATTAAGACACACCACAGGCATGAATTTAACCATCAAGATATGATGATCTAGTCGCCGATGTCCGTTATCTCAGTAATCACCTCTTCTTCGAACATCATCTCCTCTTCTCCATCTCCTTTACGCCCGCAACCATAACTCCCAACGGTGCTACCTGCGCCCAATGTAATGGCCTCGTTAGTTGCAAACATACCGCCACAATCTCCATAGATACCGGTTATTGTGGTATTTTCACCCGTGGTGATGTACGTGCCCGCTAAGATAGTGCCTATGAGACTTGAGTTTGCACCAATGGTTGTGTAGCTACCAGCGTTAAAGACAATAGTGCTGCCCGGTGCTACATCAACTAATTCTATTGTCAGGTGCGCACCAAAGCTTAAATATGTATCAATATTAATAAGCCACTCATCAGGCTCACCATACCCCGAGCCTAAGAACGTGAGGGTTATGCCTGCAGTCGTAGTTAGTTCCGATGCATGATAGACCCCTGGATAGAATTCTCTGCTGGTATCGATGGTTGTGGTGAGTTCGTTGTAGGTTTGCACAAATATGTCAGCTAACTCTATTTGCTTCTGAGTTAGTTCATCTTTTTTAGTTGCTAATGGGTCGTTGGCCTCATTAGTAGAACCCTCAGGGTCGTTGTAGTACTGGTATTCTTTACAATACACTTTAGCATTCATGCCGCGCGATATAATGGTTCCAGCTTTAGCTTCACCTGTCACAACTGCGTTCAAGCCAAGCACAATGGGGCCAGTGAATGCTTGTACATTACCTGTCAATACATATTCACCATATTCACCATATTCACCATATTCACAGTATTCACGGTATTCACGGTTTTCACGATCTTCCCCCACTAGTGCATGGGCGCCAAGGGTTACCGAGGTGCCGGCTGTCACATTGCGAACAACCTGTGCACCAGCGCCAAGCTTGGCATCGCCGTCAGACTTAAGGTTACCGCCGATAACGGACTCTGCGCCAATAAATACCGAGGATACGGCGGTTAGATCGCCAATAACATCAGACGACGCGCCGATCGTTGCGGCCTCGCCGGCCGTGATATTACCGAGGACGAGTCCCCCCTTATCGAGCGTGACAGCGGCACCAGCAGAAAGACTGCCATGAAGTTCTGCTGCTTCGCCAAGGCTGGCCGCAGCAACTGACTGAATATTGCCAAATATTTTTGAATGTGCACCCATAGTGATGGCCGCACCAGAATAGATTATTGGGATAAATTCGCCATTATTAGGTGCACTTTCTTCACGTTCCTCACCGAAGGCGATGCTGCTCATCGACATCGAAACACAAAATATAACGAGTGCGCTATAACGATTGAATCCACTTTTATCCATAGTAAAATGTCCCATTGAAACTCCTCTGTATTCTCATTGTCTATCTGCAGTTAAGGTTATGATGTCTTAACTAAGCTGGCTTATTCAGCTTTGTGATGACCCATCAGACACCAATATGATTGATAGAGAAATCTAAGCGGCAATACATAGGTATATATATCTATCATTTGTATTAAATAACGTGAACTTAACTAGCAAAAGTTTCGTGGGTCATTTAGCTTTATCGGTCGCAAAAATCATAGGGCCCAACCTGAGGGGGGTTAGTTAGCACAGGATATATTGCACAGTTGCACAGTCATAAAACACAAGATTTACTTTGACACCCTTACTAAATATTCTTATTGCAGCCACTTTTATTTTAAAGACAACAAACTGCAAAAAGTTGATAAGGATTAGCCTCCAGTCATCGATGATGATGATTACCGTCAACATCATGTGATTTTAAAACTGGGTGATAGGTTTTTTTACGAAGGCGCACGGTAAAGGCATGGCCGGCCCTTCGAGTTTATTGGAGACTCGTTTGTTAATGTTTTTTGTCACTTTAGTCCAATAGATTACATTCCACGAAAACGTGTTTAATGAAGTGATTCGCAACTAGGGCGGTAAATACAGGAAAAATAAACGTTATCCTTGATCTAAGTTTTAGCAACAGGCGTTACTTAGGCTGCAATCATTAAGCAAAACTGGTAATTAGAATAACGTGTAGCTGATAAAAAGATAAATGTGTGGCTTGGCCGAATGAAACAGACAAGTGTGGTTAGCCTTGTCTCAAAATCGACATTAATGACACAACCCAATTTTACTCCTTTGAGGATCACAAGTCGAGAGCTTCAATAGATACTCACAAAGCTTCAAGAGCTTCTGATAATCTCGACACCCCAACAATATCGATACCTGCCACAGGCAGTTTCGGCACATTAGCTTTAGGGACGATAGCGCGTTTAAATCCATGTTTAACCGCTTCGCTAATTCTTTCTGAGCCGTTAGGTACAGGTCTAATTTCACCCGCGAGGCCGACTTCTCCAAATGCGATCAGTTCTTTGTCTAAGACTTTATTTTGAAAACTAGACACTATGGATAACAATAAGGCTAAATCAGCGCTGGTTTCATTCACTTTTACCCCTCCGACAACGTTCGCAAACACATCTTGATCGTTCATTTGTACGTTGCCATGTCGGTGCAACACCGCCAATAACATGGCCAATCGATTTTGATCCAGCCCTATCGCAACCCGTCTTGGGTTAGCCATTTGTGAGTAATCCACTAAAGCTTGAATTTCCACTAACAGTGGCCGGGTCCCCTCCCATACCACCATGACTATGCTACCGGGAGATTGCTGATCGTCACGGCTCAGAAATATGGCTGAGGGGTTATTCACTTCTCTTAAACCTTTCTCGGTCATGGCAAAAACACCCAGCTCATTCACAGCGCCAAACCGGTTTTTTTGACTCCTTAGAGTGCGGTATCTGCTATCACTTTCACCTTCAAGCATCATAGAACAATCAATACAATGTTCTAACACTTTGGGGCCTGCCAAACTGCCATCTTTGGTCACATGGCCAACTAAAAACATGGCAATATGATGCTGTTTAGCAAACCGAGTTAAATACGCGGCGCTTTCGCGTACTTGAGAAACACTGCCTGGAGCCGACTGCACGTCAGGTACATGCATCACTTGAATGGAGTCAATCACCATGAGTTCAGGCTTGTGCTGTAAAGCCAGATCACAAATCACTTCAATATTGGTTTCAGCCAGCAATTTTAGTTTATCTTTGGCCAAGCCAAGCCGTTGTGCACGCATAGCAACTTGTTGCAAAGATTCTTCACCCGTGACATATAGCGCGTTTTTGTTACTGGCCATTTGACACATGACCTGCAGTAACAATGTACTTTTACCCGCCCCTGGGGAGCCGCCTATTAATATAGCCGAACCTGGTACTATGCCTCCACCCAAAACCCGGTCCAACTCTTTATAACCAGATTCAAACCTGGGTAACGCTTGTAAATCGATGCTTGCTAAGGACTCAATTTTGGCTTGAGTTTGACCTGAATACCCACCTGTATTTCGGCCAATTTGGCTGATAGCAGAAGAGATTACAAACTCTGTGATAGTGTTCCAAGTGTTACAATCGTTACATTGTCCTTGCCAACGAGGATATTCAGCTCCACAATCGGAGCATACATAAGTAGTTTTGCGTTTAGCCATATCGATAATTATCTTTTATTGTTTTGAATTTTGAATTGATATTCACTAGGTGATTGTCGTATGTTATGTCAGGGCAACATCTACTATGAATTATGGTTTCAGCGATATTGCCTATAAGTATGATATCCATTGCCAAGCCTTATAACATTAATAATGAGTTTACCCTGAATTCATGAGACAAGATTTAGAAGAATACCACGACATCATTGAAGAACTTAAGCCTATGATCAACGAACCTGAGTTTAATCAGGTATTGAATCGGCTTGCTCCAAACATTTCAAAGCAAAAACGTTTTTTATTAAAAATGGAATTGATGCGCCTAGCTCGTCCGTGTATACGTTTAATTGACTTACGGGGTTTAGTCGATGCTAAATGTAGGCTGTATGAACATCAAGGCAAACAGCATTCTTTAGATGAACTTGCCATTGAAACCTTTGAACGCCAGGTGCGTATTTTTGGCGAATACACCATTGGTGTTTATGAAGCGGTCACGAATACTGACAATAACTTTGGTGTTATGTATAAAAAAGAACAACAAGAGTCAAAAACCAAACAAAACACACAAAACACACAAAACAAACAAGTAGAAGTCAAACCTAAAGCTGAAAGTTTCCAAGCTCCGCTGATTAAATTTGGCACTTTTGCACACAGAGATGAAGAAAGAATGAATTTTTCGGTGAACATAGAAATGTTTTCCGAAATGAATAAAAGCATTCAAGCCACCACTATCGATGTATCCGTAAAGGGGCTAAAAGTGAAAGCCAGTAAAGAACACTTGTTCAAACCTGAAGAACGTCTTACTGTGCAATTTCGTGGTTTAGAGAAAGAGTATCTGCTCGATAAACGTCAAGGCGTAGCTTATATTATTAGTAGCATTGAACGCACAAAAGACGACCAAAGGCTAAATCTTAAACGTCAGATTGATATTCCTTTCCCTTCTTTCGATAAATTTTTTGAACGTTTTATTCATGGTAATAAACGTCGCTACAAAGTCAACTTAGACAATACCATCACCGCTATTCAAAACAAAACCTACGAGCAATATTACATTCCTAATTTTGCTTCAATCCCTGTATTTATTGAACAAGTAAAAAATCAATATATTCCCAAGTATGCTTTGGCCAATGACTGTAATAGGGAAGAAATTCAGTATTGGGCGAATGAATTTCAAGACTTGAAAATTGGTTATTTATTGACTGAGGAACGTATAAAACAGGGGCTTGCACTTGCGAAAGGCCAGCAAGAGATGTTCATTTTTGTATTTAATCATATTAATAATGAAAAGATTTATTTTTACTCGGCCACTCATGCTGAATTAGATGCCAAATCTGACCTAAAACATTTGTTCTTAGGTTATGGATCGCGAAAAGCCAGTTGGCGAATTTACAAGTTACAGTTTACTCATGTAGATCCAGAACAAAGTTATCGCCCTCTGTCTATTGGCAACACAATTAACGACAATGTCAAAAGACAAAACCAAAAGCCCTCTCCACGTTTGATGTCGCGGTTGAAAAATATTAACCATGTCGCCTTACTCACCAATATAACCGACAATATCAGTACTGAGCATTATCAAAAATTCAACATAAAGCGCGAGCAGTTGTCAGAACTCAAAGTATTTGGTCACCCACGAAATAAGCCACCCGCTTTAGTCACTGTTTATCGTTTCAAGTATTTTAATCAGCGTAGAGAGACGCGTTTTTTACTGCGAACCTTAGTGCAAGTCCGCATTGATGATGTGCTACTTGAAGGGCACACTGAAGATATGTCAACTCAAGGATTGAAAGTTGAATTAAATGATTTTTTTCATCAAACCGATACAGCCAAAATCACCCTGAGCTTTCCACAACTGCAATCAGTCACTTCAAAGTTTGAGTTATCAAACTTGCCCTATATAGTTAGGCATGTATCTAAAGACCAGCACGTAGTACATTTGCAAAACTTTGTCACAGAAGAAGATAATACTGCAAGACGTTTTTTTGAAGCTTTAATTAAGTCAAATCGCCCAAAACTTAGAGCTTATCGTGATGAAGAAGAAGTGCCAGGCATAGGTGAAGCGCTGCGTAATATATATGCTCAAAACGTCATTAACGTGGCATATTTTTTACGCAAAGACAGCGTTGACTTTGTACCTGATGCAGTAGCCACCTCATCAGGTACCAACAGATTAACGCAATTATTATACTTTCAAGCTAAACCTGGACAGTTCAACTTATACCCGCTGTATCGAAATGCCAAAATACGTCACGACTTTTTCAATCATACTTTGGCAAACATGAAACCTAATGAGCGCCCCGAAATGCGCGAATTGTTGATTGCCTTCGACCCAAGTAAAGAAGTCATCGACGAGGCTATTAACAGCCACTTTACTGTACACTTAACCAAACCAGAACAGCGCAAAGAGTTTATTACTGAGGCTCTACAAAATGGACAATTTATTGCTGTGAAAGTATTTTTAGCACGTACCGGCAGACCCGACTTTAAGACCATGCAATCAGAGCTCAACTACGTGGGCGTATACGCAGTGCACAAAGCCAAGTTACTGGAAGAACAACTTTGGAATGTATCGGCAATGGGCGATATTATTGATGTGACTGACGAAGTATTAAGACGATTTGAGTTTGCTGAAAGTGCAATACAGCTGAACCACCGATCTCCCCCCGCTCTCCCCAACCCCATAAAATAAAACAACGTGGGATTGAGCAACGGCGTAAAGCCTAATGTACGACTAACTCCAGAGGGCCAGAGGTTAGCCTTTAAACACATCGGATATTCACTCATAGTATATTTAGTTGAGTCTGCCCGCTTCTAACACCCATAATAAAGTGTCTAAATCACCGCGGCGAATGGCAATATCCGCTTGTTGAAGTACTATAGGTTTGGCATGTAATGCTACGCCCAAAGCTGCGGCTTTCATCATAGCCAAGTCATTCGCCCCATCACCCATAGCAATAGTTTGACTAGGCGCAATAGACCATTGTTCTGCTAGTCTTTCAAGGGTTTGCGCTTTGACATTGGCATCCACAATATCCCCTTGTACTGTGCCTGTCAGTTTTTTATCCTGTATCGTCAAATCATTTGCCACGGCAGCATCAAGGTTGAGCCTGTCTTGCAGATAATCAGCAAAGTAACTAAAACCACCTGAGGCAATCGCTACTTTCCAATCGTAAGATTTTAATATCTTAACCAAATTCGCCACACCGGGCATAAGAGGTAAAGCGTCTCGCACTTGTTGCAAAATCGATTCATTAGCATCCGCTAAACAAGCGACTCGGGTACGTAAGCTCTGTGCAAAGTCCAATTTGCCTTGCATGGCAAGTACAGTCACTGCCGACACTTGTTCGCCAACACCAGCCAGTTCAGCCATTTCATCAATACATTCAACGGCGATGACAGTGCTGTCCATATCCATCAATAACAATCCCGGTTCGGTTAAAGAAGGGATTTTATCCACCAAACAACACTCCACACTAAAACGGTTAGCCACATCATCTAATTGTGCATTTAAGGTATCTTGAGTCTTCAGGGCAACGTGAGCACACACAGCAAAACCACTGACACCTTCAACTTTGATCACGCGATAAAAGACTAGGTTGATGTAATCGGCTAACGCTTGAGTCACCTGCGTTAATTGCTGTATATGTAGCCCCTCGGTAAAAATAACTAATTTGCTGAGGTTTGTTTGCCCCCTAAATGCAGTGGATACAGAGTCGGATGTTTGCGCCCCCCCTAAAGATGTCACACTACACAAAGTACCATCAGACAAAGTAAAGTCCCTTAAGCCCTGTTGGTAAACCAAGTCACTTAAAAACAAATGGGACAACAAATCTTTGTTAGCAATTTTTATTTCAAACACTATTGGATAGCCGTAACAATCAGAGTGAGCGCATGGTATCCAATGACTTAACAGAATGCTATTAGGCCGTTATGCTTGTTTTAATTAACTTAGGGCCTCTTTATATATTGAATAAGCGCTTAGTTTCAGCAACCATATAAACCGTTCACACTTATTTAGTCGCAACCAAGTATTCGTTTATGACCATCAATATCCAGCCTATTGGCAAAATTAATACGCCTTATAAAGAAAAATTTGCCATTCCACGTCAACCGGGTTTGGCAAAAAGCGCAGTAGGAACAATCATCTTTTCTGAAGAGTTTAATGACCCCAACTATCTGCGAGGTATAGAGCAATTTAGCCATCTATGGCTGCTTTTTTATTTTCACCAAACTGCTGAAAAAGGCCATTCCCCCTTAGTACGTCCTCCCCGCTTAGGAGGCAATCAAAAACTGGGGGTGTTTGCCACACGCAGTCCTTTCCGGCCCAACAGTATAGGTATGTCTGTGGTCGAGTTTGTAGCAGTGAGTTATCAAAATAAGCAACTAAGTCTAACCGTTAAGGGTATAGATTTATTAGATGCCACCCCTATTTTAGATATAAAACCTTACGTTCCCTACGTAGATAGTCTTCCGCTAGCGTCAGGAGGTATGGCGCAGCATAGTCCAGAATTGATGGACGTTACTTTTACCGAACAGGCCAGTTGGCAATTGAATCAACTCGAACAGCGCTATCCGGCATTAGTCTCACTTATTCGAGAAGTACTCAGCCAAGATCCCAGACCTGCCTACCATCAGGACGCTCATCCAGATAAAACTTACGCCATGACCTTGTTCGATTTCAACATTCAATGGCAAGTGATTAACCATCAAAATATAGTGCTGGCAATACACTCAAATTAATTCAGCAATTGTCACAATAATGGCTTTAGCGATACTAAGCCTACTGTTAGAATGAATGCCGTTTTTTCTTTCAAACCCAGAGATTTTATCGTTCATGCGCACTAGCCAATATTTATTATCCACGCAAAAAGAAACCCCAGCCGACGCAGAGGTTATAAGCCATCAGTTAATGTTACGTGCTGGTATGGTTAGAAAATTAGCTGCGGGTTTGTATACTTGGTTACCCTCAGGTTTACGTGTGCTGAATAAAGTAGCCAATATAGTGCGCGACGAAATGAACAAGGCGGGCGCCATAGAAATATTAATGCCTGTGGTGCAACCTGCTGATTTATGGCAAGAATCAGGCCGCTGGGAAGAGTATGGACCTGAATTACTGCGTATAAAAGACCGACATTCTCGTGACTTTGTTTTGGGCCCCACTCATGAAGAAGTGATCACCTCATTGGTCAAAAACGAAGTCAACAGCTACAAACAACTGCCAATTAACTTATATCAAGTGCAAACTAAATTCAGAGATGAAATCCGCCCTAGATTTGGCATTATGCGTAGCCGAGAATTCACCATGAAAGACGCCTACTCATTTCACCTTGATCATAGCTGCTTAGAAACAACCTACCAAAATATGTACCAAGCCTATTGCAACATTTTTGAACGTATTGGCTTAGATTACCGTCCGGTAATAGCTGACAACGGTTCAATTGGTGGCAGTGCGTCTCATGAATTTCATGTATTAGCGGAATCCGGTGAGGATGATATCGCCTTTAGTAATGGCTCTGATTATGCGGCGAACATTGAAATGGCCAGTGCTTTAGCGCCAACCGGTGAATGCCCCAAAGGGATTCAAACCCTACAAAAAGTGGCCACCCCAGGGCAAAAGACCATCGAGGCTGTCTCCGTATTTTTAAAGGTGTCTGCTGAGCAATCGGTTAAAACATTGATTGTATTAGCTGAGCCAGACGAAAAAGGCAAACAAGGATTAATCGCTTTAGTGCTCCGTGGTGACCACCAACTTAACGAAGTCAAAGCAGAAAAACAAGCGGGCGTGTTTGCTCCATTGACCATGGCAAATGAACAACAAATTGAAGAGTCACTGAACTGCACCATAGGCTCACTTGGGCCAGTTGGCTTAACCATCCCAGTGATTGTCGATGCTAGTGCCGCGTATTTAGCAGACTTTGTTTGTGGCGCTAACGAGACTGACTTCCATTATACCGGCGTAAACTGGTCAACTGACGCAGGCGAGTTTAAAGTCGCAGATATTCGCAATGTGCTAGCAGGTGATGCATCACCAGACGGGAAAGGCACCTTAGAGATAAAGCGTGGTATCGAAGTAGGCCACATTTTCCAACTAGGCGATAAATACTCTCAAGCGATGAACTGCGGCGTGCTTGACGAGAACGGCAAACACAAAATACTCAGTATGGGTTGTTACGGCATAGGTGTATCACGCATAGTCGCTGCGGCCATTGAACAAAACCATGATAAATATGGGATCATCTGGCCCGACGCCATTGCACCTTTTAAAATCGCCCTTATCCCGATGAATATGCATAAGTCACAACGCATCAAGGACATTGCCGAATCTTTATATTCACAGCTAGTTGAAGCCGGCGTTGAAGTGTTATTTGATGACAGAAAAGAACGCCCAGGCGTGATGTTCAACGATATGGAGCTTGTCGGTATCCCCCACACAATAGTCATAGGTGAGCGTAACCTTGACGAAAATAAAGTGGAATATAAAAATCGCCGTAGTGGAGAGAAACAACTGATTGAAACGGGGCAACTAGCAGAGTTTGTGAGTAACTTATAAGTTATTGAATATGTTTTAAAGCGCCTTAAAGGCGCTTTTTTATTATATAAAAATTCTTAGAAGCTTACATATATACATCCGTACATACCTTTAACAATAAGTTTATACTTCATCCAATTTGGCTTTAATGTTAAAGTTTAGACTGATGGATGCAACAACTTATTAACGAGATCATAAATGCAAGTGACCTTCTTCGGTGTACGCGGTTCCTGCCCTGCCCCAGGGCCTGAGTTTATCAAATACGGCGGCAATACCGCTTGTGTGCACGTTTGTTTAGATGACGGCACCGATATTATTTTAGACGCAGGCACAGGCATAAAAAAACTTGGTCAAAAGCTGATTAAACAAACTAACGATATTCATTTGTTACTCTCCCACAATCACTGGGATCATATTCAAGGTTTTCCTTTTTTTGCCCCCATTTATCAACCTCAGCGTAATATTTTTATTACACCAGGTCAGATAACTTTTGACGCAGACCATGCCATTCTTGAACAAATGAGTGGCAGCTACTTCCCGGTAGATTACAAAACATTACCATCGAACATTCAGATTATACCTCAGCCCAAAGAGGTCTCCCATTGGAAGATTGGTGAAGCGAAAATCAGTCGATTAGCCATGAACCACCCTGGAAGCGGTAGCTCGTATTGCATAGAAGCCGATGGCAAAAAAGTGGCCTACATCACCGACAACGAGCTATATCCTCCGTATAAAAAAAAGACCGACTATTTAGACTGGGTAGCGTTTAGTCGTGATGCAGATTTAATTATTCATGATGCGCAATACATGATGGCGGATATGCCCGCTAAGTCCGGCTGGGGACACTCAGTAGCAGAAGAAGCGGTAAAACTGGCCATGGGGAGTCGAGCGAAACGTATGGCATTATATAGCCACGACCACATTCGCACAGATGATGAAATTACCGAAATTGAAAGTCATTGCCAAGAGATAAGCGAAATTGGTGGCGCAGACTTAGAGCTTTTTGCCGCAGCCGAAGGTTTGACAGTTACATTATAGGAACATCTTTTTGTCAGAGCGTAATCAATATGCGTTGTTGTTATCAGGTGGAGGCGCAAGAGCTGCCTACCAATTAGGCGTACTTAAAGCGATTGCCACCTTCTTACCCCGCAACCAAGGTTTACCTTTCCCCATAGTTTGCGGCAATTCAGCCGGCGCACTCAATGCAACAGGTTTAGCCTGCTATGCATCTTGTTACCACCTTGGCCTCAGAAAATTAGAATGGGTATGGAAAAACTTTCACACCCGTCAAGTCTACGACAGTGGCATTAGAGACGTATTCAAACATTTAGCTGGTAATTATCTGAGCAGTTTTCTATCCGAACAACATCAAAGACACCCCTCTAGTTTATTAAACAACCAGCCTTTGAGGCGTTTGATCAGAAGTCACTTGGACTTTCATCGCATCGATAGAAATATTTCCAGCGGCCACTTACGTGCGATCACCATTAATGCCTCAAGCTACACCAGCCATGACTCCATCAGTTTCTACCAAGGGCAAAGTGATATAAAGCCTTGGCAACGTGAACAAAGGCGGGGCATACCTTGTACTTTAAATTCAGAACATTTGATTGCATCATCAGCAATTCCCATGCTCTTTCCCCCAGTAAAAATGATGGGGGAGTTTCTTGGTGATGGCTCTATTCACCAATTATCGCCACTGAGTCCGGCCATTCATTTAGGTGCAGAAAAAATACTGATCATTGGTGTTGAACAACCAGAGAAAACATCCCGGTTTACCGACATGAATCGATTCCCCAGTAGCATCGCTATAGCGGGGCATTTGCTCGACACTATTTTTTCTGACACCTTAAAATCCGATCTTGAGCGTCTTACGCGCATAAACGAAACCATCGCGCATATGACTCATAAACAACAGCAACAAACCAATCTAAAATCCATCGATACTTTGATGATTAACCCCACGCGTAATTTTAACGAAATGGCCGGCAAACATTTTCACCGCATGCCGTCGGGGATCAAGATTTTGTTACGTTTGATGGGGCTACACGATAAGGCTGACTCTAGTTTGTTGAGTTATTTATTGTTTGAAAAAGAGTTTTGCCGAGAGTTGATTGAGTTAGGGATGCAGGATGGGTTGGCTAGGCAGGAGGATTTACGCAGCTTTTTGTCTATATAGCATACGGTTCTTTATTTTTAAGAGCATGTGCTTCGCACACCGGCATCCCGCGCGGCGTCCGCGTGATGGTTTTTGTCTTTAATCCCTTCAGGCCAGTGACTTCTTTTATAAAGTACGTCCTGTACTTTATAAAAAAGAGTATCCAAACAAAATGGTAGGGAACCATTTTGAACATCTGCAAGATGGCCCGAAGGGCAAAGTATAAGGATGTACTTTGTAAAATGCCGCTCGCTGCTAAAGTTTTTAACCGCAAAAAATGGCTTATTTTAGGGGCGCCAACCGCGTTGTCGCTACAAATGTTCTTTTCCTACCCGATGTGAACGCTTTAACCTAGTCAATCACACATCCATGATGATCGGCTCCCAATCTCGACTTCCCTGTCGAGCTGTTCAACTGTGCGAAGCCGTGCTTCTAAAAAAAACAGTTTCACCCATGCCATTTGCCCCTAAAATAAGTCTTTTTGTGCTGAAACTTTAAAGGCGGGGAAAGCAGTGGCCGAGCCACCAGCGAATAAACCGGCAGAGCCGAAGCTTTTTTCTTTTGCTATTGCTCTGCCCTCGACTCAAGGCTCGTCAACTATTTCTTCAATTTAGTGGGTGTTTCGATTCAATATAGCAACAACTTGTTATCTATCTGGAAAGACTGATCAAATCTGTACCTTTCTTGCAACACAGTGTAAGGTAAATATTTATGGCGGAACAAATCGAATTTTAGGTCGCCTCTCGACCCAAAGCAGACGAAATAACTTATCAGGCAGTACGGTAAACTTAATGACAAATGATACACTTCAACGAACCTGACCTCGCAGGTAAAAGACATCCATTCACTATTTTTGCAGATACTTATTAAGTGACTTTTGAAGTTGACCATCGTACTTATCATATTTTCCACATGAGTTACTCCCAGTCCACCGCGAAGACCCTTTCCATACTTTGTCGTCAAGTGCGGTCTGGGTGATAGTAAAGCAAGAATCGCCTAGCATGATGGTTGTCTCGTCTGGGCCAAACTCTGAGAGCACAATTATATCGGAATCTTTTGATGCAAAAGAAGAGCTAAGCGCTTTTAATCTTTGATTAGTGCTAAGAGGAATAGACTTATCTATTAGTGGTTTTGGCTTTCTAAACTCGTCGAGTGAATTCTCTGATAGCTTATCAAGCTCTTTCGAATCTATATTTTGAAAATATTGAGAAACAACCGTCTGTAATTTGTGCGAAGGTAAGCTCGTTGTTGTATCTGGTGGCGCTGTTTTTTTTTCACCCGAAGAACTTTTTGCAACGGGATCTATTTCTAGTTCAATTTCTTCAAGGTTAGTTGGTTGAGCAGATTTTTCCCTATTGTGGGCTTGTTGAATGACAACTTTATCTTCCATGTCGGCAGTTTTGTTGACTGGTTCCGATACACTGGGAGGGCTATCAAAAAACAAATAACTTTTAATTAGTTGCTGTTTTACTTCTTGCTTTGGTTTTTGGTGAGGTAAGGTAAAACTCACAAGTCCGAAAATAAAAACGCAATGAAGTAAAATAGATAGTGCAGTGGATTGGATTGTTTTTAGCGTCATTAATAACCACGGAAAAAAGAGTAAGTCCTATTGGTAGTTTAGGAGCAGTAACATCAAGAGAAGTTCAGCACTGAGTACTGACATGAAATAAGTCCAAATACGATTCTTTAACCTTCTGCTCAATGTATACATTCACATAAACTACTGCGCATGTTATTTAGTTTAAAGTAATGAATAACAGCTTATGTTTTGGAATCAAGCTGTGTTTAAACTATTGTTCATTTTTGAGTTTTAATCTTGGGTTTTCTATGGACAACAATTTTGATGTTGGTACCAACTATTAATTATTTTAGTATAATTATTTAACCAGACAACCGTATAGTATATTAAATTTTTTTCATATACTAACCAAATTAAGTAACCTGCGGGGTCACCCATAAGTCAGCCTTGGACCTGCGGGTCAGCGTTGAAATGTCTCCTTTGGCATGAAACAATCGATTAAATCAAAATCAGCGAACGGCTGTTGAACGCTCATTTTGCCATTCGACCAGATAAGTTGTTTAGTCCGCTTTGGGCGTGAAGCCGAAGTTATAATTAAAGGTGCATAATAACCGCTTTTGGCCGATATCCGAGCATAAAAATAGCAGTACAAATTAGAGAGACAGTCATTTTAAGAGAATTAACAGGGCAGCCAAGTTAGCTAACATACCCACGCATTCTTGATGTCGCGCAAAAATAGTACCATTGAGCGCGGCAAGTTCCTAACCAGCCCCCATCATAAATACGCTATGCCTAAGCCAGCCATAGATAGATTTGTAACTCAGTGTCGATATTTGTAAAAGGCAGAGGTATCTAGGGTGCAAAGGCGTTTATTGCCCTGTATCATGCGCGCAATTAAAAACCAGATCAGTATATATTTAAGAGTCGATACATGAGCAATCCATGCAAGCCAAATACGCACAGCCTATTGCAACAGTCCCATACCAATATGCCAATGGGTGTTGCCGATAGCTATCGCTATTGGGGTGAAGACAATACGATATTCGTTAAAAGCAGCGAAGGTTGCACCATCACAGATGCTGACGATCAACAATACGTAGATTTTCGTCTAGCTTATGGCCCTATTATTCTAGGTTACCGCGACACTCGTATCGACCAGGCGGTTATTAAAGTGATCACTGAGCGCGGCACCATCTCTGGCTTTTCAACTGACCTAGACTCTGAAGTGATCGAACTGGTTAAACAGATGTGCCCAAACATCGAAAAAATGCGGTTTGCTAACTCAGGTACCGAAGCGGTGTTAGGTGCAGTACGTACCGCCCGTGGTTATTCGGGCCGTAATAAAATTGTGGTAGTTGAAGGTGGATTCCACGGTTTGTATGACGAAATGATGTGGAAATCAGATGTGGATAATTGGGACGCTGGTTCAGGCCAAGCTCCAGAGATCGCTTCTTTTGGTGTGGGGATCCCAGAAGCAAGCCGTGAGCATATAGAAACCGTACCTTTGAACAGCTTTGAAGCAATCGATGCCGTATTCGCTAAAGTAGGTAACGACATAGCCGCCATTCTGATAGAGCCAATTTTAGGTAACTGCGGCAGCATAGCCTCAAGCCAAAAATACATGCAAAAGCTGCGTGATATGTGTGACGCCAATGGCACCTTATTAATTATGGACGAAGTGAAAACAGGCTTCCGTGTGGCTAAAGGTGGCGCGCAAGAGTTGTACGGCATTAAAGCCGATCTAACCACCTACGCAAAAGCCATGGGCAATGGTTACCCTGTTGCGGCGTTTGGCGGTCGTGCAGATGTAATGGATGTGATAAACCTCGATAAAAAAGGCGTGATCCATGGCGGCACATACACCGCTAACATGATCGCGCTAAGTGCTGCGAAGGCGACCTTAACCATCCTGAATGAAACCAATGCCTTTGAAACAATCAACAAAGTAGGCGCAGACATTCAACAAGTACTAAGCCGTGTATTCACCAAACACGGGATCATACATAAGTTCGCAGGGCCAGACTCAATGTTCGGCATTCACTTCGGCAATATTGTTCCCACCAACTACCGTGATTGGAAACAAACCGATAGCGCGCTGTATACAGCGTTTGCAATGAAACTAATCAAACACGGCATCATGCTAGAACCCGATTCCCGTGAACCTTGGTTTATTTGTGAGTCTCACAAAAGTGTCGATTTAACATGGTTAGAAGAAATAGCCGATCGTGCAATGGCAGAAGCAATAATAGCTAGGTTGTAGCGGGTTTAATGTAATTAACCGAATTAACATGGCAGTCATGTTAATTCGGTGTTTCATCCTAAGGACCATCTTTCAGATGTTCAAAATGGTTCCCTAACATTTTGTGTTTACGTTTTGCTGCTGTTGGCAAAAGTAAGTCGTACAGAATGGATGCTGTGAGAAAAATATCAGGCGGACGCCGCGCGGGAAGATGATGCGTAACACTACTTGTATCTATTCGGCTCAAATGTGCCAATACCCGTCATTCGGAGTCACTACAGTTAAACTGGTTTTCGCGATAAATTGTCAGTATAGCTCGCAGCCCAAAAGGACAGCTAATAACCCAGGGTGTGAAAAAAAGTCGAATTCTTGATGACCGGTGGATATTTATATTATTTAAGTTGTCGATTTAGTTGTGAATGTGGGTTTTAGGATGGGTTTTTACTTCAAAACAATAGGCTTTGTGGAGAATTATTTCAACAAGTTCTAACTTCTAATAGTTTTCGCGCAGCCTGAACCTATAGCGGTCGTAAAAGAATTCGAACCATCAGACTATATTGAGCGCAAAATCATCATACGATTAATCAAATGTGACTGACGGCATGCCGACAATAAAAAAACACACCTGTACTGTATAAAAATACAGCATAGGTGTGATATATGTCTATTGTCAAGGACGCCAGAAGAGAGGGGACGGTAAAGTATGAACGTCATAAACCAGAGCAAACCCTTCTTTATCAAATTATTGAAAAATATTACCCGCAGTTTCTGAGCCACATGGGGCAACAAGATAAATATTTGCCCAAGTATGTGCGGTCAGAATTTGAAGCGTACCTCAAGTGCGGTCGTTTGGAATATGGTTTTTTGCGAGTACGTTGTGAAGATTGTCATCATGAGCACTTGGTTGCGTTCAGTTGGCCGCTCCTGCGCATCCATGAGCCCGCGGCATTTGTGCATCCTGCACGTCATCACGCAGAGGCTTTTAGTCGTGATCTGCCAGACCGAGCTGTGGTGCGCGGCGAATGGCA
>Ga0307488_10000640_pt1 | contig 29000 bp, 32 predicted proteins | sample SB02metaG_FD_202248 | JGI IMG/M metagenome (GOLD analysis project Ga0307488, IMG submission 202248) | Sea-ice brine microbial communities from Beaufort Sea near Barrow, Alaska, United States - SB 0.2 | ecosystem: Environmental > Aquatic > Marine > Coastal | place: USA: Alaska | collected...
ATCCAATTTAATGTTGCTGCTGGGAATCAAAAAAATTGGGGATTTGCTAGTACCCTTTTAGCTGCTGGAGATTTTGGTCTTTATCAGTCTACCTCAAACGGTGGAAACCCTATTACTGCTGGTGCGGTTCAACTGTATTTTACCTCGGCGGGTGAAGCTACTTTTAGCTCAAATGTTACTCTTAAAGACAGCAAGTTGCTTATGTTAGGTACTGGTCAAGATGGAAGAATATTTTTTGACGAATCAACTAATGGATTTAATATAACTGCTGCAAATGGTACAGCTAATAATTTACACTTAAAATCAAATGAAATTCTTTTAAGTCAAGCAAATGCTGTTAATCATTTAAGAATGGTAGCAAATACTGGCATAATAATTAACGAGGGTAGTGAAAACCTAGATTTCAGAGTTGAGTCTGACAACTATAGCCATGCGTTGTTTGTAGATGGTAGTAATGGACGAGTTAATATTGGTGATGCAACAACCCCAGCAGCTGCTCTTCATATTTCAACAAATGCTGCTACGACCGAGCCTTTAGGTCTTAACGACTCAAGTTCTAGTGGTGCTACTGCAAAGCATAGGGTGAGTCTTAAATATCAGACAACAGAAGTTGGAAGTATTAAGGCTAATAATTCCGCAACAACTTTTAATACCTCTTCCGACCAACGCCTGAAAGAAAACATTGCAGACGCTGATAACGCAGGAAGCAAGATAGATGCTATTCAAGTCAGACAATTTGATTGGAAAGTCGATGGTTCGCACCAAGATTACGGCATGGTTGCACAGGAACTTATTGAAGTTGCACCTGAAGCTGTAGCGAGAGGCGAAAGCCAAGAAGAAATGATGGGTGTGGACTACTCAAAATTAGTACCAATGCTCGTCAAAGAAATACAATCACTAAGAAATAGAGTTGAACAATTAGAAAACTCATAACAATTTAACAAACTGGGAATAATACCAAACTTAAAACTAGGAGAAATAAAATGGCAATAGAATGGAAAATAACAAACACAGAGTATAACAACGACTCTGATAAAGGAATAGTACACGCTGCATGGCAATGTACAAATTCAGAAGTAGTAGGCTCTGGAGACTCAGCAGTAACTCATACAGGTACAGTATCAGGAATGGAGTCTTATACTCCAGACGCTAGTGCTGATGGCTATGTAGCTTATGCTAGTGTTACAGAAGCTAATGTAGTAGCTTGGATAAAAGCAACACTAGGCTCAGAAGAAGTTACTCGTGTAGAAACTAAAGTAGCTGCACAAATTACTAAAAGTAAAACACCACCAACAGCGTGGGGAGTTCCTTGGTAGTAAACTTATGGAACTAACTCCATACTTATTCTGGAATATCTTTATAACCTTGGTACTCGCACCAATTTTATTTAGTATCAGACAGAATGCTTCTGAAGCAAAAAGAATAGACATACTTTTAAATAAAACTCGTGAAGAGATGGCAAAAGATTATGTTACCAAATCAGAACTTAAAGATGACATGGGAATCCTCATGGATAGAATAGATAAAATTGGTGAAAAGCTTGACAAACTCTTTGAAGTTAAGTAAAATACTTATGAAGAAGAAAAACAATAAACGCCCGGTTCAAGTTATCAGTATATCTATTGGTACAGTATCATCAAAACTTTTAAACAAACTCACAAAAAGAATGGAAAAGAAAAATGAAAAGAAAAAATAAAAATTCTAAAAGAACTAAGTACAAAACTGCTGGTAGAGTAGACTATTCTAAAGGTGGTAGAGTTGGTTATGCTGTAGGTGATAGAGTAGATAGAGAAAGAGATGAACCTATTAATTTACCGGGTGGTGGTAGAAAAAAACCTCTTCCTCCTAAAGACCCTGTAGTTACTCAACCGGGTGGAAGAGGACCGGGCTTACCTCCAAAAGAAGGCAAACCAGTTCAACCACCTTCAGACCCTATAGTAACACCAACTCCTGTTATAAGACCTCCTTTTGAAGAACCACCGTTTAAAGGTCCTCCGGGCATAAAACCTCCTAAAGAACAACAACCTCCTCCTCCTCCTAACTTACCACCTGCAAGTGATGAAGCTATGAGAAGAACAAAAACCCCAGAAGAATTAAAATTTGAAGCAGACCGAAGAGAAAGAATAAGAGAAACAGGATTACAAATAGAAGCTTCTGCAACTGGTGATGTTCCTGATGCTGCTAAAATACCTAATGCTATGAGAGTAGGTGTTGATAGATTTGGTAAGCCTTTAAGAGACCAACAGCAACAAACTACAAGAATGCAAGATGTTGAAGGTTATGAAGATACTACAGCTACAGCTACTACTGCAAAAGATGTAACTCCTGAAGAAGTTTCAACAGGTGATGTTACAACAGCACAAACTCCACAAGATATAGAAACAGCTAAAATGGTAGCTTCTACAATAAGTGATTCACCAGAAGTACAAGCAGCTATTGGAAGTTTATCTCCTGAATCAGTTGCTAAAGTAAAAGAAATATCAGAACTGTCAGGACCAGCAGAAGCTGCAAGAATATCACAAAGCATTGCAGATGCTGCAAAAGCTACTAGTGTAGAAGGTATTTTATCTTCTGGTGCTTTTGCTAAAGATGTTATTGGAGTAGGTGCTAATGTATCTGATACTCCTGATGCAGAAGCAAAGTCTCGTGAAGCTATTACAGGCGTACCCGCTACAGACGGACAAGCTGCAGAAATTATAGGAACAGTTGGTTACGAAGCTGCACAACAAAGAGCAGTAACTGGAACAGCTGCTAAAGGTGAAGCTGCTAATATGTTAGCACAAGTTGGTAATTTACCTCCTGATATTACTGCTGCTATTGTAGAAGACCCAGCAGTTATGATTGCTCAAGTAGATGAGAACCCTGTAGAAGTTAATGCTGCTATTGCTGCACTACCTACAGAGGCTTTAGTATCTTCACAAATGGAATCATTGTTAGGTGGTATGGAAGATGGTACAATACCTGCATGGGCTAGACCTGCTGTAGATGCTGTTAATCAAGGAATGGCTGCAAGAGGAATAAGTGTTTCTACTGTAGGTAGAGATGCTTTGTTTAACTCTATTATACAATCAGCTATGCCAATGGCTCAAAGTAACGCACAAGCTTTACAAACTAGAGCAGCTCAAAACTTAAATAATGAGCAACAAGCAAACTTACAACAAGCTACACAAGAACAACAGTTAAGATTACAAAACTTAGCAAACCGTCAAGGTGCTGCAAGTCAAACTGCACAGATGTCTCAACAGATGAAGACAATGCAAAGTCAATTTACACAAGATGCTGTAATGACTTCTGCACAAATGCAACAGCAAACAAGAACACAAAACTTAAACAACCAGCAACAAGCTGCTGTTATTAATGCTCAAAACCAACAACAGGCTAATATGTCTAATCTTGGTAATGAACAACAACTTAATATGGCAGAGTTACAGATAGATGCTAATGTTCAAGGTGCTAATCAATCTGCTGTCAATCAAGAACGTATAGCAGAAATGCAAGTTGCTGCAGATTTCTTATCTAAGAATGCTGGTTTTAAACAACAAATGGAACTTGCTAATCTAAGCAACGACCAACAAATGAAGTTAGCAAACTTATCATCTCTTAATCAAGCTGGTTCAGAAAATCTTAGTGCTGCTCAACAAACAGAACTTAGTAATCTTAATAAACAAATGCAAATTAATATTAAGAATGGTGAGTTAGCTCAACAAATGGGATTAGCTCAACTTAATGTTGACCAACAAACAGCAATGCAAAATGCTAATGTTACAGCTAATATGGATATGTCTAAATTTAATGCTGCTCAACAAACAGAGTTGGCTAATAGTAAATTTATGCAAACAGTAGCTGTTACAAATATGAACGCAGAGCAACAAGCTATCATGCAAAATGCTACAGCTATGGCAAGTTTAGATATGGCTACAGTAGACCAAAGAACTAAGTTATCTATAACAAATGCTCAATCATTTTTACAAATGGATATGACAAATCTAAATGCTCAACAACAAGCAAACATGATGAAGAGTCAACAAGAACAACAAAGACTTCTTTCTAATCAATCTGCTGAAAATGCTGCAAGACAATTTAATAGTGCTAGTGAAAATCAAACCAATCAGTTTATGGCTAATATGAATGTACAAATGAATCAGTACAACGCTACACAAAGCAATGCAATGAGTCAGTTTAATGCGACCCAAGAAAATGCTGCAGAAGCTAGAAGAGCCGGTAGAGAAGCAGATACTGAAAAATTTAATGCACAGCTTACAACTCAAGTAGACCAGTTTAATAGTCAACAAGACTTTGCAAGAAATAGTTGGAACTCTCAAAACGCAGCAGCTGTAGAAGCTTCTAATGTTCAGTGGAGAAGACAGTCTAATACAATTAATACTGCTGCTCAAAATACAATTAACATGCAAAACGCACAGAATGCTTTTGGTATGTCTATGCAATCTCAGTCTTTTTTATGGCAAGAATTAAGAGACCAAGCAGATTTTGATTTTAGAGGGTATGAAAACGAAGAAAATAGAAAAGCTCAAATTATTGCAACAGCTATTGCTAATGAAGGTGAAGCTGGTAAAACATACGATGATTATTTAAAAAATTTAATAGCTACATTAGGTAGTTCATTTAATAGTGGTTATAGTAGTGGCGGTAGTGGTGGTGGTTATGGTGGTGGCGGACCACGTCAAAGATAAATAAAAGGAAACAATATGGGTAAACTAAGAAAAATAGGTAGAAAAATAAAAAAAGGAGTTAAAAAACTTTTTAGTTCTAAAATAGGAGCTTTCCTAGGAAGCATGGCTTTAAGCATGATATTAGGACCTGTAATTAGTAGAGCTTTTAATGGTATCAAAGGTGCTGTAATGGGCACAGGAGCCACGGCTACACAGGCAGCTACACAAGCAGCTACACAAACAGCTGCTGCTGAAACAGCTAAACAAGCTTTAGTAGATAAAGGACTGGAAAAAAGTATTTCTAAATCTTTACTAGCAGAAAGTGGTAAACAACTTACAACAGAACAAATCTTAGCTGGAGAAACTTTATCATCTGTAGCTTCCAAAGAAGTTGCTGGTAAAGCACTAAGTAAAGAAGCTATTAAATCTAGTTTGAGTAGTAATTTAAGTACAGGTATATCAACAACAGGTTTAAATCCCAAAGACCTTACAAACTTCTTAACAGAAAAAGTTGCTACAGGAACTATGCCTATAAATATATCTAATAGCGTAACAGGTTCTTTAAATAATTTTAATGACTTTCTTGAAACTGGAGATATTTTTAATTCAGAACTTACAGAATCTATAAGAGTTAATAAACTTTCTGTAGACGCTAAAGCTGCAACTAAAGCTGCTAAAGAGACAAAATTATTTGGAGATGGTAATTTAAAAAGTGATATTAAAGAAAATGTTACAGATTTTAAAACAGATGTAAAAGAATTTGTTAATGACCCAGTAGGTAAGACTAAAGAAATTGTAGGTGAAAACTTTGTAGGAGATACGGTTAAAGCTGTAGGTAGTTCTTATCTTTCAGAAATGATGAACGAACCCCCAGAAGATTTAGGTGGTTACGGCAGAGTAATATCTAGTCCAGCTTTAGTAGCTGCACAAGGTAACTATATGGAAAGGGTAGCTCCTAACTATCAAGCTGCTTTTAATACAAGAGTAAAAACTTTTGATGAAATTATGCAACAAGCTATGTATGGAACAGCTACTCCTCAATTTATGACAACTTATAGACCGTTAAAAGCAGGAGAATAGAGATGGCAATATCAAATAAAGCAATTAACTTTGTGCAAGGAAACTTAGAAAGAGGACAGGCAATTCCCGGACAAAGCCTTACTAACTCTCCTGATGAAAAGTATGCATGGGAAAAACCAGCAGAGTTTACAAATCCACGAGAAACTATGCTTTATGTTTTTGAAACTTTAACAGTTCCTGAAACAACTGCAAATATTTTATTATCAATAACTAACGGTGTTGGAATAATAGACATAGCTTCTATTACTTTATATTCAGGTTTTTTAGAAGGTAAGTGGAACCCTGATTTAATGACAATTTTAATGGAACCTACTATGTATATGATAATGGCTCTTGCAGAAAAAGCAGGTATAGAATACCAGTTAGAAGCAGGTGATAAGGATATTCCAAAAGAAATGACAGGAGATAGTGCTGTTAAAGTTTTACAAGAAGGAGTAAATGAACTTGATAAAATTAAAAATCAAGCTATAGAAAGAGTTAATCCTCAATCTGTACCTTCAGATGTTAGAGAAGTTATAGAACAAACAAAATTAGAACCTAGTCTTTTAGAAAAAATACAAAACGAAAAACCAACAAGTTTATTAGGTAAAGGAGAAGAGTAATGGCAGATGACAAATTTACAAGTTTATTAGGAAAAAGTTCTGGTACATCTTTTGGAGAACTAGCAGGTGCTTACATGTCTAGAGGAAAGAAAAAAGATAATAGAGCCAGAAATATTATGTTAGGTACATTACTTTTTAATATTAAAGAAAATAAAATGCGTAGTAATGTAATGAAAAATTTAGAAACTTTAGAAAATGATAAAGTTTTAGAACAAGCTAGACTTAATAAACAGTGGGTAGAAAGAGAAAAATTACAAACAGAATATGAAACTGTTAAAAATAAAGGTGCTTACAATTATTACAAAACAGATGCTGAAATAGCTTTTGAAGAAAGTCATGGTGCTGATGAGAAATATGATTTAAAAGCATACCAACAAGAAAAAATTGATTGGATGAAAGATTGGTCTAGTAAAAAAGAAGCTGATTTAAATAAAAGATATTCTGGTGTAGATACTGATATACTAACTAAAGAAGAATTTATGGAACCTGTAAATGCTTATTATAGAGCTAAACAAGAAGATTATTTAAACCCACAAAACACAAGTTTAGTACATAAAGCTTTAGGTAAAATAGGTTTTGGTACAAATAGAAGTGAAACAACAGGTAACTTTCTTGATAAAGAAGGAGAGGATACTGTTTATAAATTTAATGAAAATAGAAAAGCACATAAAACTAGAATAGATAATTTAACAAGTCAAGAAGTAGCAGAAATTAAAATGGATACTTATAAATATGATAAGACTATTAAATTAACAGATAAAGATTTTAATACAATTTTATCAGATAATAATTTATTAACTGGTACTAGTGCGGAACAACTAAGGGCACAAAGAAAAGCTTATGCAAATTTTGTAGGTTCAAATAAAAGTTATAAGTCTGCACAAGAAGCTGTAACTTCTGCTATTCTTGGTTTTGATATAGATTCAACAAACAATCAATTAGAAACTATAAGAAGAGAATATGAAGCAGTTAAAGGACCTATGCCTACAGCAGAAATAAAAAAAGAAAATTTAGAAAGTTTATCAACTTCTAAAGGTTCACAAATGTTTTATCAAGAACAAGAAACAACTGTTGCTGCAAAAAATTGGAAACGAGGATTGGAAAGAGAAATATCTAAATCATTTGGTATTAAAGACTTAACTGTAGATAGACAAAATAGAGCAGAAGACTTGTTCCAATTAGGTCTTAATAGTGGTCAGTATAAAGAATCTCAAAGAAAAGAAATACTTAATAAAATTATAGGAGAAGATTTAAGATTAGCTACAGGCGAACCTGATTATAATAAAATTAGAGATGACATTATTTCTCAAAAAACTTTAGAAACTTTAATAATTTTACAAGAAGACCCTAATGAATCTGCTAGAGCAAGAAGAGCACAAGCACAAATAAAAGCAATAAACTTTGTAGAAAAAGAAGATAAAGAATATTTAGAAGATGAATTAACTGCTCCTACTTATAAAAAATTACAAGATGTAAATTTTGATATGGTTAAGTTTAATAAACAATACGGAACTATAACAGGTCCAGACATGTCTATTATTAGAAAACTGCAAAGTAGTTTATATTTAACTACACAAACTGATTTAGCTATAACTGCTGGTAATAGTGTTGAACAACAATTAAGAGATTTAGCAGGTAAATAAATTATATATGCCTTCTTTATTAGAAAATTATAAAAATACTAATGATTTAAATTATGATAGTGATTTAAATGCTACTAGTGAATTTTACAAAAGTAGTAAAGCTTATCAAGAAAAATATTCTTTTGAAGAATTTGTAAAGTATGCTACTGAAAATTCATCTAATAAATTAGACGGTTCTATGTCTGAATATGTCACACCTCCTAAATATAATAAACGTAATTTTAAAAATTCATTATATACTGATGTAAGTTTAAAAGAATATACTGATTCATCACTTGCAGCTATAGATAAAATTAAAGATTTAACTAAAGAAGAAGTACAAGAGCTTATGCCTCTTAAGAATACTAGAAGAACTTTTGGTGGTTTATTAGATAAACTTGCTACAGGCACTATAAGTTTAGCAGGAGATGTATTAGCTCCTATTAGTCCGTATGAGCAAATAGAAGGAAATACGTTTAGAATAAAAACAAAAGAAGATATATTAACTGAAGAAGAAGAAAGAAGAAGTGCAACACAGAAAACAGTAAGTAATATTATTAGACCGGTAGTTACTTTAGGTACAGATGATATTTATGATGGCGATGAAATTCAAAGACCTGAAGGATTAGCTGGGAGATTAGGAGTAGACTTTGGTTCTTTTATTATGGCTATGAGAAACCCTTCTCAAGCAGCAAAATTATTTAAAGGTAAAGGTAAAGAAAAAGTAATACCTAAAAGACCAGTAGGAAGACCTAGTAATGCTAGTATAGCTGCAGCTAATGTTAAAGCTTTAAGAGATAAAAAGATAGCAGCCCTCAAAGGATTAGGTAAGGCTGAGTACGCTTCTCAAGTTGTATTTGCCGATGACCCTGAATTACAAATGGTAGCAGGTTTTCTTGATAAAAAACTAGGAACTTTTGCAGACGATAATATGTTAGGAGATATACTAGAGTATTTAGATACAGACGAAACTAGTACCTCTTCTCAAAGACGTTTAAGTTTATTGTTTGATGGAGCAGCTTTTTTAGGAGCAATAAAAGGAACACTGTTTGCAGGTAGTAAAGTAAAACAAGGAACTCAGAAAAGTTATGAACTTGCTTTAAAAGAAATTAAAAAAGACCCTAAAAAAGTACAAGCTTTAAAAACATACTTAAGAGACCCTATTCAAAAAGTAGTTCCTAGTTTTAAATCTGGAATAATAGATGATGTGTTTGTTAAATCAGCAGAGTCTGGAATGTTAAAATCACCTTTAAATTTTCTTAGAACTGTTAGAAGAAAGTTTGGTACATCTAGAGGTTATTATAGTGAAGAGATGTTTAACATTTTTAAAACTGCTGGATACGATAAAATAGCATGGTCTAAAGAAGGTGAAAATTTGTTTAAAGATTTACAATTTCAAATAAAAAAAGTTTCTCAAACTGGTAAATTTACTAAAGACGAAGTTGAAACAGCACTAGAAAAGTATTTAGCAGGAGATACTAAAGCATTAAATGGAACTAGTAAAGAGTTAAAAGCATTTGCTAGACAAACACAAAATAAAATTACTCAGTTAAGTAAAAGTTTGTTAAAAACAAATGTAATACCGCAGGAATTAAAAAACGTAATTGACTTAAATTTGGGTAAGTATTTAAGACAAAGTTATGAACTTTTTGAAAATCCAAACTGGAAACCTTCTGATGATGTAATTAAAAATGCTAAAGGATATGTTGCAAGTTTACTAAGAGAAACACCAATTCAAACTGAAGTGTTTGAAACAGTTGGTAAACTAACTCCTTCTCAAATAGAAGTGAAAGCAAGTAACATAATAGAAGATATTTTATCTAGAGGAGTTAAGAACAAAGGAATAGATACTGATGTAGTAAAACATTTTAATGATGTATTTGGTGTTCAAAAAGCAAACATTAAATTTGCTACTAGAGAAAATATTGGAAAACCATTACAAGACTTAATGGGTCGTAGAGGTTCAGAAGATACTAGTAAGTCTGTATTTAATACTATAGAAACTTTAGGTCATTATATAACTGAAGTTAAAATGTACGATGATATGTTTAAAAGAGGTAAAGATAAATGGTTCTTTAAAAACGGAGTAAATACTTTAGACAATAATCCTCAGAGAACTGCAGGAACTATAAGTGGAGAAGGTTTTGGTGCATTAGATAACATGTCAACAACTCCACAAATTGCAAAACTTTTTGACAACATGAACCAAGTTCAAAATAGTAACTGGTATGCTAGAGCAGGACAGTTATTTTTAGGTGCTAAAGGATGGGGACAGGCAGCTGCAACTGTATATAGTTTAACAACTCATGCACGTAATACCATTGGTGGTGGTTTGATTATGGCTTCTAACGGTTTAAATCCTTTTGATGCTGAAACTAGAAAATCTTTTAAAATGTTACAAAATGAACTGTTTGCTTCTAGAGGAAAAAGCAGTAAAGAACTAGAAAAAGTTTATGTAAAGTATCAAAGATTAGGATTAGTTAATCAAAGTGTACAAGTAGGAGAATTTAAACGTAACATAAATTCAGCTTCTTTTTTAGATGATTATGTAAAACAACAAAATGAAAGTTTTAGTAAATTAGCTTATGGAAGTACTACTGGTTTAATTAAGAATGTAACTAATAAAGTTTCAAAAGTATATGTAGCTGAAGATGATTTATGGAGAATAGCAGGTTTTGAAAAAGAATTAACAGTTTTAAAAAGAGCAAATAAACTTAGCACTACACCTAAAACAACAGCACAATTAGAAAAAGAAGCAGCAACTATAATAAGAAACACCATGCCTACTTATGATTTAGTTCCTCAAGGATTTCAAGAACTAAGAGCATTGCCTTTTGGTAATTTTTATTCTTTCTTTGCTGAAAGATGGAGAAATAGTTATCACAGTTTAACTCAAGGATTAAGAGAAGTTAAATCTGGCAACGCTGAATTAGTAGAAAGAGGTTATAAAAGATTAGCAAGTCAAATAGCAATAGGTTATGCCGGTTCTGAAGGAGTCAATCAGTTTAGTAAATATTCTTTTGGGGTATCAGACGAAGAAGAAAAAGCTATAAAAGATTTAGTACTTCCTTATTGGTCTAAAAATAGTACTATAGGTTATCAAAGAGATAAAAATGGTAATCTTCAATGGGTTGATTTAAGTTTTACAGACCCCCAAGCTCCTATTATAGATGTTTTTAAAAATGGATTAGATGAGTTTTTAAATCCAAATACTCCCGATGCTAAAACATCAGAAAAAATAATTGGTGGTATGTATCAATCTTTAACAACTCTTGCTAAACCTTTTATGACAGAAGCTCTTTTTACTGAAAGATTATTAGAAGCTTTTACAGGAAGAGATAATCAAACTGGAGAATATGTTGATGGTTACAATCCCACTAACTCAGGGATTGAAAATTTCATGGCTGTTTCTTATCATGTAGGAAATGTACTAGTTCCTAGATTTGCAAGAGAAGGATATAGTTATACTTTAGGAGAAAAAGCAGAAAAGTTAAAAGAAGGAGACTTAACATATAATAATGAATTATTATCTAAAGTTACAGGTCAAAGATTTTATTCTGTTAATGCAGAAACTTTAAAAGATAATTTATATTTTAGAACAAAAGAATTTACTGATGCTTATGAGGGTATTAAAGATGGATTTAAAATTAATAAAACAGATTCTAGTGAAGACATTATTAATAAATACATAAAACAAAATGAAAAATATTATAAGTTTCAAGTAGATTTTAATAAAGCAGTAAGAGCTTCTTCTACTTTAAACTTAGATAGTTTAGTAATTAGAGATACTTTAAACAGAACTTTATCAGGTTTTAGTAGTGTTGAAAAAGAAAGTTTTTTATTAGGAGATAATTCTTTTAAACCTTTAAGATTAAACAATTATAATTTTAAAACTTTATTTCAATTAGATGATAAGCCTGATGTGTCTTATCTTGATTTTACAGAATTATACTCTAACGCCTATCAAAAACTTTCACATCTTCCGTTAATAGAAAAGAACGAATATTCTACTATAGAAAAAGAAGCTATAGAATTAATAAAATCTCCTGAAAGACTTAACAAATTTGAAGGTGGCGAAGTAGATGTACCTTTCACTAAAGATGAACCTGAAAATAGAATAGATTCTTTTACAGGTAAACCTTACTCAGACCAGATGGCTAGGTTAGGATTAGCTGAAGGTGGACAACCTCAAGATATATTATCTTTTATTGGACAAGCTAGAGGTTATGAAGACCTTTCATTTTTAAGACAGTATTCTGATGACGTTAAATGGCAAGAGGTTAGAGGTGCTGGACCGACAACAGTTCAAAATAATAATGGACCAGCAAGAGGAAGTTATCAGGTAGAAGGAAGTGAAGGTAGCAGTAGAAACGAAACTATTTTACAAAGAGCTAAAAACTTTTACGAAAAATATCCTAATGCTCCTAAATCAAAAGAAATTGAATATGCTTTATCACAACAAGGTAAGGATTTAGATTTTTCAACTTTATCAGAATTAACACAAGATTCTTTATTCTTTATAGATGCAGAAAGGGGAACTTTACCACTTGATAAATTAGCAACAGGAGAATTAAATAATAAAACAGCTTGGATGGAACATTGGAATCAAGGACCTGATAGAAAAGTAATGGAAGATAAGTGGGATAAAGCACAGAAAGAAAAAGAAATTTTATTACAACAACAACTTGTACAATGATACTTTACACAGAGACACAGCTTGAAACAGCTTATAACATTTACAGGCTACATCAGATAAGTCAAGGTATAAACTTTATGGACTTAGAAAACTTTAGAAAACTATACGAAGAGTTAGTAACAGAGATAGTATAATGGGATTTCCATTTGAGATAATAACTATGTTAGCTTCTACTGTGCTCGGTGGTGTGATGAGTGTATGGTCTGAGAGTCGTAAGTCTAAAGCAGAAGCACAGAAACTTCTTATAACTCGTGGTGAGTTTGATATGAAAGCTAAGAAGCAATCACTTGAACACGGTTTAAAAGATAAAGGATTTGCATGGACAAGAAGAATTATAGCACTAACATCAGTGTTTGCTATAGTACTCTTACCTAAACTTGTAGCTGTTTATTATCCAGATGTTAGTGTTACTGTTGGTTATACTAACTGGAATCCGGGTGGTTTGTTTAGGTCAGGCAGAGAAGTATTTGAATGGATTACTTTTCAAGGGCTTGTAATAACTCAATTAGACACTAACTTAGTATCAGCTATTATAGGTATGTATTTTGGTGGTAGTTTGGCAAAAGGTAAGTAATGAACGATTGGGTACAGGCTATAGAAACTATAGGTATTCCGGCAGCTGGTGCAGCAGGATTAGGATATCTTGTATGGGTCTTGTTTAAATCTTTAATAGCAGACATACATAAAAAATTAGATACGCAACACGGCATGATAGTTGCATTGATAGATAGAATAAGACAGATGGATAACGACATGATTAGGATAGACGCAATGTGTCGTGCAGCAATGGGTTTAAAACCAGACATAGATAGGATAGCTAGAGCAGATGGAAAGAAAGACCAAAGAAAAGACTGAAACAATAGAGGATATGCATCCTATGACACAGATTACAATAGCTTCAATAGTTCAAGTTTGTGTATTAGTACTTATGTTTTTATCTATGATAACAATTAATATTGCAATTTAATATGAAAGTAAAACCTACATTTAAAAACACAGCCAAGGTAGAGAGAAACTGCTGGTGGTGTCTTATGTTCTGGTGTTTGCTAGTAAGTGTTTTTGCTGTTAATAGTGTATCAGATGAGATAGTTTTTAAGTTTAAAAGCCCTAGCTTTAACGGTAACAATACCAGCTCACATTATCTTACTATACAAAACCAAGAGTTTAATCGTAAAGAAGCTCTCAAGGCAGAGATAAAAGCTTTACAAGACCAGATAAAAAGAGACAAAGAGAATACAACTCTAGCAAGATTCATTAGGAACTTAGAGTCCAGAATCTACTCACAGCTTTCAAGACAATTAGTAGAAAATTTATTTGGTGAAGTTCCTTCAGACAGTGGTACATTAACTTTAGAAGGCAATACAATAGTATACAAAGTAGAAGACGGAATAATAACTCTAACAATAACGGACAGTGATGGGAATCAAACAACAATTAGTTTGCCTGTGGGTAATTTTACTTTCTAGTTGTGCAGTAATAGAAGAGAGTGGAGATTTAGTTTTAACTAAAAAAGTCCAACCAACTACTACATTAAATTTACAATCAGAAGAACTTAGAAATTTACCTCCGGCACAGATAAAACCTACTATAGCTATCTATCCTAATAGTTTTAGAGACTTAACAGGACAACGTAGAAGTAATAGTTCTTTTGCTTTATTTAGTACAGCAGTTACACAGGCACCAGAAGCTTTTCTTATTAGAGCTTTTAAACATACAGCAGACGGAAAGTTTTTTAGAGTTGTTGAAAGAGTAGGACTAGATGATTTAGTAAAAGAAAGACAACTTATTAGAAGTACTCGTCAAGAGTTTGAAGACGATGACAAGATGAAACCTTTGTTATTCGCAGGATTACTAGTTCAAGGTGGAGTAATTAGCTATGAGTCTAATTTAAAATCTGGAGGTAGTGGTGCTCGTTACTTAGGTATAGGCACATCAAAACAATTTAGGGAAGACACAGTTACTATATCATTAAGATTAGTTTCAGTGGCTACAGGTGAAGTTCTTATGGAAACATTAGTATCCAAAAGTATTTTATCAACAAGTGTTTCTCAGGATGTATTTCGTTTTATTGAAGCTGGTACTGAACTAGTAGAAATAGAAGGTGGTATAGCAGAGAATGAAAGTGTTTCTATAGCTTTACAAAAGGCTGTAGAAAATGGGGTATTAAATATAATAAATATTGGAATAGATAGAGGCTATTGGAAATATGAAAAAATTAAAATTATTAAGCCTGATTGCATTGATGAATGCATCGATAGCATACGGGGCTGACAACGAAATATATATAGACCAGTCTGGTGCTACATTCAATTTGGATGCAGAACAGCTTGGTTCAGGTAACATCATAGGCGGGACAACAGCAGCAGCTGGGTCAATGACTGCCTTAGATTTAGACGGTGGTACGCAGACCATTGATATTAATCAGATAGGTTCAAGTAACAAATTTTTAGGAGACATTACTGCAGATAACTTTGTAGGTTTCTGGGAGTTTGATGGTTCTACTAACGTGTTTAACGTACAGATAGACCCTACTAATACTTATGGTGCTGACAACTCTGATGTTAATGTTGATGTAACAGGCGGTACAAATACATTTACACTAGATTTAGGTACTACATCTTTGGCAAGTAATGCAGATTTAGACTGGATTATTAATGGAGATGGTAACACCTTTGACTTTAACATCAACAATGCTGATGCAACCAATGACGTAAATGTTGATGGTAACGATAATACAATAAACTTTACAGGTCAAGGTTATGCAGGTGGGTACTTTAAATTAACTCAAGTAGGAAATTCTAGAACCTTTAACATAAATCAACTGAGCACTTTAGACAATGACTGGTTACGCATCACATCTACTGGCAGTAATGGTATTATTTGTGTCAATCAAAATGACGGGGGAAGTGCAGTCGGTTGCTAATATAGGCAACATAACTGAACTGAACGGAACAGGTCAAGTTGTAAGAGACGAAACCTACCAAGCCTCTCTGTCCTTAGACATAAACAGCTACGATAATGTCCAAACTTCTAACGGGAGATTGGGCATTACTTTTTTAGATGACAGTCAAGTTAGATTGACAGAGCATTCTGAATTAATTATAGATGAATTTATCTATGACCCTGACCCTTCTAAGTCTAAGATGGCTTTACAATTTGCTAGTGGAACTGCAAGGTTTATTACTGGTAAGTTAGCCACAATAGATAAAGAAAACATTACTATTAATACGCCTAGTGCTACGATTGGTATTCGTGGTACAGATTTTACTGTGACTGTAGATGAGTTAGGTCGTAGTTTAGTTATACTATTACCAGACGATGATGGTCTACCTAGTGGAGAGATTGTTGTTGCTACAGCTGTGGGACAGGTAGTTCTTAACAAGCCTTATCAAGCTACTACAGTTTCTATGTTTGAAACTAAACCCACAAACCCCGTTATTCTTGACTTAACCCTAGAGTTAATTGATAACATGTTAATTGTAAATACACCTAGGGAAGTAGAACAAAATGAGAGAGAAGATGGAGGGAGCAGTGTTAGTAGTCTTGATGTTGATTTCCTTGAGTTTGATGATTTAGAGACAGACTATCTAGCAGAAGATAGTTTAGAGTTTACAGAGTTAGATATAAATTATCTTGATGTAAACTTTCTTGAAGACTTGTTAGACATCATAGAGGATGTAAATGAGTTAGACCAGACTTCAACAATTTTACAAACTAATATAGATTTAAAAGGTACTCAAGTAGGATACGATAGTGAGACCCAGATAAATACTTTCTTGACAGATAACGTCATAACATTCTACAAAGCTTTAGAAGATACAATTAAATTAGAATTAGATAAAGCAAATGCCTACACTATTGTAATGATACAAAACGGTAAGAGCACACAAATTATAGTTAATGGTGGTGGAGATTCTACTATCAATATAACACAAGGAGACTAACATGAAGTGGGCATTTACCTTAATAGGCTTACTTACATTGCCTCTCCTCTTCAACCTTGCATCATTAGAAGTAATGAGACTCAAGACCTTTGATGCTCTTGTTACAACTCCGGAACCTACCGGATACTTTTCAATACTTAATATAGACGAACAATTCCTAGATGACCAAGGTGGATATCCTCTGCCTAGAGAAACACTTGCAAAGATTCACAAAGATATAATAGATGCTGGTGCTCTTGGTGTTGGTTGGGTTATGTTATTTCCACATCCAGATAGAATGGGTGGTGATGATGAGTTTTCTATACAACTTGCAAACTCTCCAAGTGTTATAGCTATGCCGGAAATATCCAACGGGTTATATCCTCCTACTGTAGGTACAGTTATCAAAGGACCAATAGTATCTTTACCAAAAGCTCAAGGCTTTTTACAGAACATAGATGTATTAAAAGAATCAGCCAATCAAGGTGCTATATCTGCACCAGTAGACATAGATAATTTAGTAAGGCGTATACCTTTATTACAACAAACAAATAATGGGTGGGTAGCTTCGTTTGGAACAGAAGTTTTAAAAATACTAGGAGGTGGTCAGACTTATCAGATTGTAACAAATCAGAATGGAATTGAACAGGTTAGAGTTAGAGGCATCCCTCCCATTTCTACAGATAGCCTTGGTCGTAAGTGGATTAGTTGGGTTGATACACCACAGACAACACTAGAAGAATTAAATGTACAGAATAAATTTGTGTTTGTAGGTTTTACTGCAAAGGGAATATCACCACAACTTGCAACACCTAACGGACTGTTAGAGCCTCACAAAATACAAGCAGCTTTGTCTGAAAGTATGTTGATGGACACACCACAAATACCAGACTACAGATTGTTTATTGAGCTTCTTATATTATGCTTCTCTGGCTTACTCACAGCCCTTGCAATCAACTATCTTGGTATCACTAAGGGCGTAGTATCGTTCTTAATAATGTTAGTAGGTATGGGATATTTTGAATACCACTTTGTTACTAATAATTTACTAATAGACTTTACATGGAGTATGACATGTATGACACTTTTAGCTACACAACAATTTTATATAAACTTTAGAACACAATTTAAATTAAGACAACAGATTAAGAAACAGTTTGGTACTTATCTTTCTCCGGATATGGTATCTATGTTACAAAAGAATCCAGAGCTTTTAAAGTTAGGAGGAGAGAGAAAAGAGATGACGTTTTTATTTACTGACATCATGGGTTTTACTCCAGTATCAGAAGTTTTTAAAAACAAAGATGACCCTGAAGGATTGGTAGAACTAATCAATACTTATCTTGATACAATGACAAAGATTATATTAGCTAACGGTGGCACAATAGATAAGTATATGGGTGATTGTATTATGGCTTTTTGGAATGCTCCATTAGCCTGTGATAATCATGCTGAACTAGCTATCAAGTCTGCTATAGAAATAGAACAAGCTACAATAGAACTTAACAAACAGTTTGAAGAACAAGAGCTAGGACTACCACCTATAAATGTAGGGACAGGAGTAAACTCTGGTACTTGTATTGTTGGTAACATGGGAAGTGAGACACGCTTTGATTACTCTGTCGTAGGAGATGCAGTAAACCTAAGTGCTAGACTTGAGGCTACTGCTGGTAGAAACGATTATAAACAATGGAAGATAATAATATCTGAATATACTAAAGAGTTAGCAGGAGATTGTTTTGATTATGAAAAGATAGATAGTATATTAGTAAAAGGTAAGTCAGAACCTATTACAATTTACTTTCCTACTTCAAAGAGTTGAGTTGTCTTTGAAAGTAATCGTGAAGGTCTCCTAGTTTTTCCTTACCACTTCTAACTATTGTTTTCATTAGTGGTCTATCGTCTGGTGGAAACACATCATCAATTTTATCTTCAGGTAAAGTACTAAACTCTGTAACAATTTTATTATCTCTTGTTAGAAGTATTTTAAAACTTACTAAGTTAGCTTCTTGATTATTATTCATTACTCTCTTCTAAGTTTGCAAAGTTAATACCGTCTTGTCTTCCTCTAAGACCAGCTTTCATATAAGTAGTTGCTCTACCTTCAAAGAAGTTCTGATGCTCTACACCTGTAACCTCATCAATCCACCCAAGAGGATTCTCTCTTTGGTCATAGTTAGTTTTTAAACCAAGCTGTAGTAATCTTCTATCAGCTATGTATCTATTGTAAGCATACATATCTTTCTTAGTTAATCCTTGTATATCTCCCATATCAAACACAAGGTCTAAGAATTTATCTTCAAGCTCTACCATGTGTCTACATATTTGATATAGTTCTTTCTTAAAATCATCTGTCCATATCTCTATGTTTTCTTGTATAAACTCTCTAAATAATTTAGTCATAGCTTCAACATGCATAGACTCATCACGTATAGAGTAAGTAACTATCTGTCCCATACCTTTCATTCTACCAAACCTAGGGAAGTTTAATAAGATTGCAAAGCTACTAAAGAGTTGTAGTCCTTCTGTAAAAGCCGAGTAAACTGCTAGGGTTTTAGCTATAGTTTCTTTCTTAGCTTTAGAAGGTTTAAAGTTTCCAACATAATCATGTTTGTCTGCCATCTCTTCATACTCTGCAAAAGCTTTATACTCTATCTCAGGCATACCAACTGTATCAAGTAACAAACTGTAAGCATGTTGATGTATTGATTCCATGTTAGCAAAAGAACCCATCATCATTCTAGCCTCTGGCTTTTTAAATATAGGCATATACTTATCTATGTATCCGGAAGCTACATCTACATCTGATTGAGTAAACAATCTAAATATTTGTGTTAGTAAATTCTTTTCTACTGGTGTTAGTTCTTGCCAATCTTTAACATCTGTGTGCATAGGTACAGATTCAGGCATCCAATGCATTTGATTCTGTAATACGTAGTAATCGAACATCCATGGATATTCAAAAGGTTTATAATAATCTCTAGTCTTGAGTAAACTCACGGAAATTCTCCTGTAATATAGTTAATAGTTCTGATGCTTCAGCATAATCTTTTAGTAATTTATCTATTGTCTCAACAAAGTTAGGGTGGTCAGCCACACCTATTTGGTAATCAAATAAAACATCTAAGTTTGCTTTAGCTACTTGTTTGTCTGCTTCATATTTTAATTCCAAAGCACGGAATAAGTTATCTCTTATATTCATATGTTATCCTTCACATGCGATACATTCTGTATCTTCTAAATTAATTCTAGGTACTTTAACATTTACATTCTCTACTGTACGAGCAGCATTTGAACGGAAGTAGTAAAGCGATTTAAGTTTCTTCATACCATACCAGTGAACATCATTAACATACTGCATGTATTCATCGTGTGTTTCTTGAGGCTCTGTTGCTTTAGGTAAAGTAAAGAAAAGATTAACCGATTGTGCTTGACACACAAACTGTTGTCTTTGATGGGCGTGTTCTATAATCCATATTTGATTTAGTTCATTAGCTGTTTTAAATATTTCTTTCTCTGCATCTGTAAGAATATCTAAGTGTTGTACCGAACCTTCGCTACCTGATATATCTTTCCAAATATCTTCAAGCTCTTTAACTTTTAATCCTTTAGATTTTAAAACTTTTTCCAAATATTTATTCTTAACTTGGTAGCTCCCTGATAAAGTCTTATGAGTATAGCAGTTAGCCCTATAAGGCTCAATACTAGGGGAAGTACCACTACATATAATACCACTACTAGCATTAGGAGCAATAGCCATGAGATTAGCATTTCGCTTCCCTGTACCATGGATGTCAGGAGCCTCGCCCCTTTGTATAGCCAACTCTTTAGTTGCTTCCTTGGCTCTAGCTTTGATAAAGGTGAAAGCTCTATGATTAAAACCAGTTGCGAATATTCCCTCGAAAGGTATGTTCTTAGACTGGAGATACGCATGAAAGCCCATCGCACCGAGTCCGAGACTTCTCTCTCTATATGCCGAATACGCAGATTTAGTAAATCCTTCTTTACCTTCTCTAACATACTTCTGAAATCTTTTAAAGTTTGCACTATACTCTCCCAGTTGTGTTGTATCTATAGCATTGTCAATGTAATGTTGTAATACATTGTCAAGCATAGTTATTAAGTCTTGTATAAAGTTATCGTCCTTTGACCACTTATCAAAATGTTCTAAGTTTACTGAAGACAAACAACATACTGCTGTTCTTTCTTCGTTAGTAGGTAATGTAATCTCTGAACATAAGTTACTTTGTTTAATACTTAACCCTAAATCTTTTTGTTCTTTAGATAAAGCATTGTTACATGTATCTATATTAATCATGTAAGGTTCGCCTGTCTCTGCTCTAGCATGTATAATCTGCCACCATATATCTCTAGCGTTTACTGTCTTAACAGCTTCGTTAGTCTTAGGGTCTATCAATCTCCAGTCTTCATCTTTTTCAACAGCATTTAAAAATGCATTAGATATGTTGATACCATTATGTAGATTAAGATTCTTTCTGTTGATATCACCACCAGATTCTTTACGCATGTTTATAAACTCTTCTATCTCTGGGTGGCTTATGTCCATATAAGCAGCATAACTTCCTCGTCTTGTAGTGCCTTGATTAAAGGCTAACATCTGAGAATCAACTACATGCATGAAAGGGATTGAACCAGTAGACTTACTACCGTGAGCAGTAGAAATACCATTGCTTCTAATGTCGCCCCAATATCCACCAATACCTCCACCTGAACTCGCCAACCATATGTTTTCATCATAATGAGAAGATAGACCAGTCCTACTGTCAGGTACATAATTGAGAAAACAGCTGATAGGAAGACCCCTTGTTGTACCCCCATTACTAAGTATAGGAGTGCTGAACATGAACCAACGGTGGGAACAGTAATCATAAAGTCTTTGAGCAAGTTCAAAATCAGTTTCACCTTTGAAGGTGGCTCCGAATACGGAGGCTCTTGCGAATGCTTCTTGTGCATGTGTTTCATTCTCCCAAAAGTATCTATCTTTTAATGTGTCTATACTAAACTTATCAAATGTTTTTTCTCTGTCATAGTCTATATCAATACCTAAATAAGGTTTCTTCCCTACTTTATCTTCAATCATTCTTCTTCCTGTAAATGTAATGTTATTATAGCATAGTGTATTATCTTTAATAGTTCTGCTTTCTTGTTATCTTTCTTGCCATATCTCATAGCATACTTCATTATGTTTCCAACACAAAAACTTTCTCCGTGTCCAGCATCTATAATCATATCAGTTGCTTGGTACTTGCCATTACCGTAATGAGCATCGTAAGTTTTATCTATGTAAGTTTTTATTTCTTTTAAAGTTTTATCTTCGCTAAACTTGTATGTCATTTCTCCATTCCTCCGGTAATGTTTCTTCACTATACCATCTAAAATTGTTTGACTCTGCCCATTCAGCATGACTTCTCTTAGTTCCATCTTTTCTTTTCTTAGCCTGTGGCATAGGAGCATAAGGTTTTTGGAACAAGAAGACTAACTCCATATCTTTAGGTAATGCTTCTCTTACGTGTATGTACTTACTATACTCTGCATAGTCCCAGAACCTACCTTTAGCTTCAAGTAAAATAGTTTTATCATCTATTGTCTTTACAAAGTCTGGCTCGTATCTATGCCTAACAATGTAATCTATTTTTTCCCAATGATGTTTCCAATCTTTAAGAATAGTTTGATGTATATCATATTCCCACCTACTATCATATCCTTTAGGGACATTTACTTTCTTAGGTCTGGGTTTTCTAGGTACTCTTTTAGGCATTTAGTTCTTCTAAGGTTATGTTAGGATTTCTCTTAACTTTCTTAACGAACCACCTTAGACTGTAAGCACTTAACATAAATTTATTGTTAGCAAAGATGTGTGTTTGCTCTGGTAAAAATTCATGTAAGTTTTTCTTAGTAATTTTAGTAGCGTCTTCACCTTCAGGAACCATAGTCCTAATCCATTCTATTAATAAAGATTCTGCTTTTCTTCTTATTACTTTAGACTTTCTTTGATTCATAATTCTTTACCAACTTCCAATAATTTAAAATACTATTAAACATTTCTGTATGTTTTTTCTGTGTGTCTCTATCCCATATATGACAAGCTATTAGTTCATTGTCTTCTCTATCAACAAAGATAGATACTCTTTCAACATCATCGTAACCACAACCTTGTGCGTAAGCAGACAACTGCATACCATGTTCATCATATACTAACTTAGCTGGGTCTTTACCTTCTAAGTTATCTTTAGTTTTAAAGTCTACAAAGATACCGGACTTAGAATATAAATCTATCTTACCACCATAGCCTAAGTCAGCACAGAAAGAATCCTCTGCTATCCACTCTTCATCAGGAAACTTATCATCTAAGTAATTCTTAATAACACAATAAGTTTCTGTATTCTCTTCACCAAGAAAACCACGTTCAATCATGGCATGAATCTTAGTACCTTTCTTTGCAGCTTCTTGTCCTATTCTTTTAGAGTCTTGCTTACACCTGTATGCAAACTCTTCTATAGATTCTAAAGGGTCTTTCTCTAAAGTTAAAGCAGAGTTAAGTGCTTGATTTATTTTCCAATTCTCTAATGATGGTTTAGCTATCATACCAAGAATGGTAGTGACAGAGGGTACTAGGTTATCTTTCTTAGCATCTCTAAGAGTAGTGTTTCTTTCCTTACCATTAGCACCTATGACTGTGTACATTGGGTCTCCCTCTTGGGTATACCAATGACCAGATTCAGCTGTTATTTTCTTAGCCGACAGTTTATTATATACTTCTTGAGTAGATGTGTCAAGTGTTTCTTTATTTTTTTTCATCTTCTGATTCCTTAAATGCTTTTATAACGTCTGATGAGAATAACTTTTGGAGATTAACTAAGAACATTTTACTAGCGTTATGGTCACCACCTGATACAGTTTTAAATGTATCAAGCTTATCAACTATAGTTCTAAGTACATCTGTTTTAAATACAAGGGTACAGAACTCGTTGTCTCCGACACATAAGTTATGAAACCAATAGTCTGATTCAGTTGCTCTAATACCAGATGGTTTGTTCCATGACTCATACTCTATACAGATGTTACCTGTCTTCATCCACATACCTTTCTCTGATTTAACTTCTATCTTCTTACCAGTAAGCATATCCTTTATCTTATCTTCTCTTATCTCTCCATACTCTAGGTCAATGTCAAATTTCTTTCTATCTTCTTTATTTGGTTTCATCTTTAATTCCTTTTTCTTTATATAGTTTCTTATAAAACTTACCAACTTTTAATATCTCACTTGGGGTTGCTGAATTTTTTATAGTGTTTGCAAGACTAGAAACAACAATACAATTATCTAATACATATCCTTTATAGTTATCTATCCTATCTATTGTAGGAGAATTTTTCCAGTCTTCTCTACCATGAACTAATTTAATATTAAGAACCGGACATATTTCCGGAAAATGTATTTCTTTTTTTACTAAATTAAAATCCATATTTTTTTTCTTGGCTCTTGTTTTTGCATCATAAACCATACTTGCTTTGAGGTATCTGTGATTGTTATCTCTGTAGTATTTATTATAACATGTTCTACAATCGGCTCTTAGTCTACCATGCTCTCTCTTAGAAAAAAATTCTTCAGTGTATTCTTTTTCTATACCACATTTAGTACAAGCTTTAGTGTGTTTCACTCCAATTTACTCCTGTCTTGTATTCACCGTCCAATGGACAACGAAGATTAAAGTATTCTCCTGCCTTTACTATACTGTCTACGGCTAATCCTCCTACGAAATCAGCTTGACTTTCTTTTACTTCTATCTGCCATTCATCGTGAATGTTGGCTACGAATTTGTATTCTATGTTGTTTAATTTTAACACATCATCTAGGATTACTAAAGCTTTCTTCATAACTATAGCACCTGCTCCTTGTAGTAAAGTGTTCAATGCTGAATGTTGGTTACGAACATAAAGCTTCCTACCATCTAATCCTTTGAGGTATTTTTTTGCTGAAGCTCTTTGCACTCTGTCTCTAAGAGACTTAAATGTAGGCTTATTATCAAAGAAATATTGTCTAGCTCTCTTACCATCTGCTGTACTTCCTCCGACCACTTTACCAAGCTTCTCATCTCCTGCTCCGTACATGAGTGCATAGATGAATGTCTTTGCCTTATCTCTTGATTCAAGTTTTGCAAGTTGCTGATTAGCTGTGTGGATATCTCCGTTGAGTATTTCATTTGTGTATTCCTCGTCATTCATATAGTGTGCTAACATTCTAATCTCAAGACCAGAAGCATCAACACCTAATAGAACATTGTTATCTTCAACAATCCAACAAGCTCTACACTCTTTACCATAAGGGCTATGAGAGCTAGGAACTTGTGCCATGTTGGGGTTTCTATGTGTCATACGTCCGGTGATAGCACCATTAGGTATGACGAATCCATGAACTCTTTCATCTTCTTCAGTAGCTTCTATCCAAGAATCAATCTGGGCTATACGCTTTTGAAGTAATAAGAATTGTGCTATAAGATTAGCTTCATGTATGTGTGTGATTTGTGATAGAGTTTTCTCATCTACTATTGGTTGACCTGTAGGTGTAAACCTATCTGGCTTCCAACCAAAGTCAATAAGATATTCTCCAATCTGTTTACGACTACCTAAATTAAAATCAACTAACTGTTGTCTCATAAAGGAATTCATATTTTGTGTAGTAATACATCTGTCATACTCATCATCGGTAAGACCACGCTTAGATAACTCTCCGTCTTTCTTTATGTAAGGAGTTACTAACTTATCGTCTACCCATTTAGGTTTAAATGTATTATGAACTTCATCTTCTATTGCTTGTTTCTTTTCTCTAAGTTCAGCAAGTAAAAGTAAACCATGTTGAGTATCAAACTTAAATCCGTTTACCTCTTGTTGTTTTATAATCTTGCTTACTCTTTGTTCAAGCTCTACAGATTGTTTATCAAAACCTTTACTTTCTTTTCTTAGTTCTTTTAATACTACTGTATTAAGTTCAACATCACGAACACAATAGTTCATCATGTCTTCAGAGTAATTAAGGTAGTCAGAAAATTCTATCTTATGATAGCCTAACTTATATCCCCACTTCTCTAGGCTGTGTCCACCTTCTCTAGCTGGATTGAATAGTCTGGATAAAACAAGAGTATCTATTACAGGAATAGAAGACAGGTCAACATCACTAAACTTATGTACCATTGGTATATCAAAGCCTATGATGTTATGACCTATCAAAGTATCTGCTGTTGTTAGAAACTTATAACCTTCTTGTAGTTTATCAGGTGGAAATTTATATATCTCCTCTGTGTTTAAGTCTTGAGCAACAATGCAATGAATTAAAGTTGCGTCAAGGTCATCTGTTTCTATATCAAATACTAATTGCATTAGAATAATTCATCAAGGGTTGCATCAAATTCTATATCTTTATCAGATACCTCAGACAATCTGCCTGTTTCTGAATCATATACAACACTACATGCCATACCTACGTCCCCTGTGTATCTTGATTTAAGAACACGAAGTTTAGTTGTCCTAGCTTCTTCAACATCATCTGATTGTTGATTCCTTTCTAATGCTATAACACAATCACTAAGCTGTCCGATACTGTTAGAACCTCTAAGATGAGATAGAGAAACCTCTATACCATTCTCATGTCCTTTGTTACCATCAACTCTACGTAAGTGTGAAACTAAAATGATACCAGCACCTGTCTCTTCTACTAAACTTCTAAGCCTAGTCATAATAGAATCAATAGCACGTCTCTCATCTCCTTCATGGACGGCACTAACTAACATATGTAAATGGTCTACTACCACCCACTTGCAGTCGCATCCTATAATCATAAAGCGAAGCTTAGTAAAGATGTCATCAATGTCATTCGTTCCAAAGTGTGAATGCACCCATACTCTATTACGATTATCTCCGTCATAAAGTATATCAAACATCTTATCAAGTTCTTCTTTAGAAAATCTATCTCTTACTTGGTCAACATATAACCTAGCGTTAGCTTCAATAGATAGGATACCATCAATGGTTCTTCTCCAATCTTCTTCTAGTGCTATGATACCTACGTTATCTTCAGTATTTTTAATAAGATGATGTTCAAGTTCTCTAGTTACACTAGACTTACCAAGACCTGTACCACCTGTAAGTGTTACAAGTTCTCCCTGTCTAAGTCCATATAGCTTCTTGTTTAATCCTTCATAAGGATAAGGGACACTCTCTTTCCTTTCACGATTGTGAAACTTTTCTCGTTGTTCTGAAACATTTATAACACCAGAGGGTGTATAAATTTTAGAAGCCCACCAACATTCAACAAACTCTTTATGTCTGTTAGAACGTAGCATATCGTTAGGGTCTTTGAAGCCATGAGGTAGTGTAAGTATCTTAGCCTTTCCGGGTTTGAAAAGTCTAGCAACTTTAATAGATGCTTCCTTTCCTGCCTTGTCATTATCAAAAGCTACGATAACATTTTCAAACTCATCAAAGAACTCTAAGCTTTCCTTGATATCTTTGACTGCTCCCTGTGCACCACGCTTGATAGATACTACTGCCCACTTAGAACCTAGCAGTTCATAAGCTGACATAGCATCACACTCGCCTTCGGTTATGGTAACGTACTTGCCACCCTTAAATAATTGTTGACCAAATAAACCTGTATCGTTATAAGTTCCAGAGACAAAGAAGTCTTTAGTTACTACGTTACGATACTTGGTAGCTGATAGCTCATGCCCATTGTAATATGGGTACATATGCTTAACTACATTTCCTTTTAGGTCATGTACGCATTTGACTCCATACTTAGTAGCAGTAGATTGAGATATTTTCCTATCTGTAAGAGGTGAAAATTTCCCTTCGTCTACCATATCAGGTTTCTTGGTCGGTGTTGTTGTTGCTGTTTGCATATTCTTTCCTCCACATGCATCGGTATAACTAGGCATAAACTCACCACAACTAAAACACTTTGCTGAATCGTCTTCGTTGATTCCAACAGCATCACTACTGTTGCAAAGTGGACAGGGTTGATGTAGCTTATCCCATGTTTTATCCATGTTAGCCCTCATTAATATATGTAATTAAGATTCGTCTGTTGACTCTTCTTCTACAACTACTTCTTCTTCAACAGGTTCTGCTGGTTCTTCTACCATAGCTTCTTCACTGTTTTGAAGTAGTATGGTTAGATTGTTTTGATGTGTATCAGAGGCAAAGTTAAGTGCTTCAACTACTACATTCAGTGTACCTATTTTACTAATCATAGTATTAGCTTCGTTCTTATTGTTATCATCTTCTATCATAGAAGTATTATAAGTAACAGTACCATCATCTTTTCTAATAGTTATAATCATATTAAAATTCCTCGTTGTCTGAACTTGCTTCAGAGTATTCTACTAAATCAGTAACCTTCACAGCTATTAACTCTGCAAACGTACCATACTTTCCTGTATAGGGTTTAATCTTTACAGTAACACCAGAGCCATTACCAACATTAACATCTAAGTCTGTGCCTTCTGCATCAACTAACTTAGGTGCTGGATTGGTTGTCCCGTCATGCTTCTCTACCTTTCTACTGAATGAGAATGCTGGTTCGTCATACTTAGGTTGACCATCTCTGGTTCTGACCTGTGCTAAACCAATACCCTCTAATCTAGTAGCAGTATCCGTATCTGTCAACACCACTATTCCATACTTATGTGGTTCAAACTTAGTGTTTGGTGTGCTGACATTTGCCCACATAGCTTTTCCTTCTATATACTCATACATATTGTTTTCCTCCGTTGGATTTAATTATGTTTAAAGATTGTAACACATCTATTTTTTAGATGCAACTCTCTTTGCTCTTCTTCTTGCGTTGTTCCTATCCCTTGTAAATTGAATAGAGGATTGCAAGTCTTCCCATAGTTCATCAAGTGCTTGTTTCTTTTGTTCTTTGTTAAGTCTTGTAACGATTTTGATATCAGACTTCTTAGGTATCCAAGTATCCCAATAGGCTTTGTCCATGTCTTTCCATGTCCAACCTATCTCTTTGTCTAGTGTTGTTGATTTAAAATATAGATTCATAGTAACCCTCGTGTTAAAAAGGAGTTTTTACACTCCTTAATTTTTAAATTTTTGATAAGATATAATCTAAGTCTAATTTATAATTTTTATTTATAATTTTATTTTTAGTTTTATTCCATTTCTCACCGTACACATTTCCTTGCTTAGTTATCTTTGTAGTTATAAAGACAGCAGTTCCATGACCGTAATGGTTTCCACCATGTTTGATAAAAAATTTATCGTTTGTATTTATTTTCATATAGCCCTCCGACTTGTTTGAAAATATATTATAACATATCTAATTTTGAAAGTCAAGGGGTACTTTAAAGTGATACCCAGCACTCGAACATTATCTTTTA
>Ga0307488_10000641_pt1 | contig 28984 bp, 27 predicted proteins | sample SB02metaG_FD_202248 | JGI IMG/M metagenome (GOLD analysis project Ga0307488, IMG submission 202248) | Sea-ice brine microbial communities from Beaufort Sea near Barrow, Alaska, United States - SB 0.2 | ecosystem: Environmental > Aquatic > Marine > Coastal | place: USA: Alaska | collected...
ACCAATAGCCGCAGGATACGTCCCGTAGGTTGCGCCAAGCGTCGGCGCGGCCCAACACATTCTTGCCACCACATGGAGGGTTTTTCGGTTAAATAGCGCTAACCCTACTGCTTGCCCTAATTTCGTCAATCGAGATTATCCCATTTGGGTGCCAGCCAGTTCAAGTACAGCCAATTCAAACCACGGCATTACAATAATGGCTATCCGTGAAAGACCAATAAGTACGCTAATCCCCGATTTTGGCAGAGCCCAGCCATACTTAACTGGCGTAGTATAGTTTTACATCCGCCACTCATGGCAAATTATAGCGGGTCTAAGACAGCGTCATATTTCACTTGGTTAAAACGCAGCATGTCTAAAAATTCACTACTGGAAGTTTGGTGTAGGTTTGCAACTGTGCCGTTTAACGTCTGCTTGGGAATGGGTACATTTCCAATCACCCCCCAGCGAATCACTCCACGCTCATCTATCCAGGCAGAAGTGTTGCCCCGATTATCCGGGTGTAAGCAAAAAGGCACGTCCAAGATACCCCTAATAAAGGCCTGCTTTATACATTCGTGGATAGTCGGAGCCAAATTCAGAACCGTCTCTAGGATCGACTTGGCCTCGGTATAGATGTCGGTAGAAAAGGCCAAACTAGCCGGAGAGAAATTTGGGTCAAAGTCCCCTATAACTTCCTGACACCACTCTATAGCCTCGATATTCGAAACTATTGCTGGAATGTGTTTAGCTTCCACCGCTGTCTTAACAATTAGTCTAGCGCAGTGGGTTTTTTCAGCCAACTTAGCACTGTCCTGTATGATTCTTTTTGCACCGTTTCTGCTAAGCGGGAATTTTCCCATAAAGGTGTAAATAACAACATGCCAGCTAGCCTGGAATAGATATTCACTTGCTAACCGCTGCAGAGCCATAATGGCCCCTTCGTCCTGCTCGCTGTTGCTGCCTTGGGCAAAACTTAATGACAATGACTGAATACCACTATTTTCAAAGAATAGGCCTTCTAATAGACCGATCACAATTAGCAGAGAAGGTGGACAAAGCTGGCCTAACATACAACCACCAAAACTTTCCACATGATTTAGGTTTGTCCCATTATTGGAAAATTTAACACAGCTCTCATGCCAGGCCTTGATGGTCAATTCGATTGATGTCCGTCCATAAGGCAGGCAATAAGAGATTGGGCCGCCTTCTGTCGCATCTAAACCGCTCGTTAAGATCTTTTCGATAATATGTAATGGCAATGGGCTGCCATGCCTCACCTGTACTGGAAATTCAGGGGTATATAGACCGGCAATCAAAGCGCGATTATCAGTGTCGCTATAATAGCAAATTGGATAGCCATTCAACTGCTGGCCCGACTCAATAGCATTTTTTGCCTTATCCAACTGCAGCGTTCTTGTGTAACTGTCGATGGTGATAGTGCCAATAATGTTAGGGCCCAAAGCGCGAACAGCACTAAGACCCTTTTTCATCTGGACGATATCGCTGAATCCCATACGGGGCTGCAGAATAAGGGTACCTAGAGACTTCTGGGACTCAATGAAATCATGAAATATTGCCATGGCACAGCCCTTATCGGTGTAAAAGAGATACGTTGTCATCCCAATGAATACCATCAAAATGATGTATCAGTAGGGTAGAGATATCAATACCTTCGATGCAACGGAGATTTACGGTGTATAGGTTAGGGGCTGCTTTGGGATTGGTGAAAGGATGGATACCACAGAACTTACAAAAATAATGATTAGCTATATTCTGACCAAACTTGTAGACAATTAAACTCTCCTCTCCGGATACTAAATTAAAGTCACTAGCCGAAACACGAAAATGCAGTATGCCTTTTCGAGCGCAAATGGAGCAATTGCACTGCGTTGCTTCCCCAATGATATTGGTGTTCACTTCAAAAAGGACTCTTTGACAATGACAGCTGCCTTTATATATCATTAGACATTAACCCCTTATCTGCTGAGTACGAGAAAACATCGCTTAATATTCGGTTTTTTTTCACACCAACTGATTCTAACCCATTCAGAATAGCGTAAACAAATTTTGGTCCGCCACAGACAATAACCATAAGTCGGCTAATGTTATGCCCATGGGCCGCTACCAGTTTTTCATCTAGATGCTGATTGCCTGATATCGCATGGTAATCTATCAGGCCTAATTTCGACCATGTCTTGGGCCAGTCACTATACTGCGAAAGCGGGTCGCGATTGACCCAATATAAAGACAAGGCTCTATGATTATATTTCAATTGATCTTCAATCATTGCCTTGGCTTGAGCGAAGCCAGTGCCCGCTACAATAAAAACTAATGGATCCTGATCCAACTGCCTGGGTGCTGGTAGCCAAACATTACCCTTTGGCAAGCAGGCCTGCACAGTGAGATTGCTGCGCAAATAGGACACTATTTGAACGTTAGAATTTTTCTCGTGGTCGACGCCAATATGAAGTTGCACTAGCTTCTGGCCTGGTGCATTAGCGATTGTAAATGGATATATTCTGCCATCAATTATTAGCTCAAGGTACTGGCCCGCCCTATAATCCAAAGCATGGCCAGCCGAATCATGCAGATCCACCTGGAATACGGTAGGCGTCAATGGGACCACCTTTATAATTAATAAACTAACGTAGTGCAAACCAGATACTCCAAAAGTTAACTATCCATTTTTTCTATGTATGGATTTCTATGTATGGACAAGTATAAGAACCCGCTTAAGGCCATGAATTTAGGTGTTCAGGCGAAATGCTCAGGCTTTAGCCTGCTCGACATAACCTGGAACAGGGTGCAATGAACTGGATGCCTGACGGATTAACAGGCTACTGAATTCTTGTAGGGAGTTGGCACTAGAGTAAACACCATCATAACCTGCAGCGTAGAGGCCGTTAATGTGTTTGCCCAGAATGCGGGAGCCTACATAGAGATTCCCACCAATCACCATCTTCATATTAGTAAGATTTATCTCTGCGCGAATAATTTTCGCCAACTCAACTCCTTCCATGTAGCCATGGCCGTTGATAGTTGAAATTACTAAGTAATCTGGTTTATGAGTAGCACAATTAACGAGGACATCTTCATATGGCACACAGACGCCAAGGTTGATGGTAGCGAAGCCCGTCTCGATAAGAAACTTTTCCATAAATATTAGATTCCAACTATGCGAATCTGAGGGGATCGTTGCTAAAATTGCGAGTCCTTTGCTCATGCTATGCTCCGTATCAAATAATACTAATTCCGACATTGATTTATTGTATTAACCACTGTGAAACTTTATCGTACCGCAAAAAATTACGTTAGTTTTCCAACCCGTCATTAATCCATATATGGTGGAGATTAGGCTCTTATGCGATCTGAACCGCAAAGCAACAAAACCGACGACAGGAATGTTATATCGTTTCAGTCATCGAGTCTCGCAAATTCTAAAATATTACTCAACTTGTCAACAATGCAAGTTACATAAAGGTAATTGTTATTTATGATGTCCATCTGCCAGTTATCGGCCACGGAAAAGTTACTAACCCGGTGCTGGTAGTCTAGTTAGAAATCACTCAGGAACTATTTAAGGTATGTGAAGTTTTAGGACGTTTACGTGAAAAATAAACCTGAGATATGAATGGGCTGTTCATAAAGTAGCTTAGTGCATATTGGATATTACTAAATATAAAATAATCAGACCGATAGAAGTCCACCCTGGTGCTAATTAATCTTGTAAAGTAGAGCTATCCTTAGGTACCTTTAGGTTGCCTGTGAAGTCAATAATAAAAATTTTTGGTTTTTTCTATCTTCAGACTAAAAACCGGAAACAAAAATTCTTGTTGTATCTTGCCATATATAGTCTGTCATACGTAGCTTGATCGTACTATTCGAATGACTAAGCAGGATTGGATATCGAACTTGATTTGATGTATGGCAGTGGTAAGGCACCTCCTGAGTGGGATAAAAACGGGACGTCATTGCTAAAGCACCTGCCGAGGGTTGTTTATCGTGCAGGCTAGGTTGGCATTAGGGTTGAAGGATCTAGCGTTGACGGGTAAGAAAATGGTATAGGCATGGTTGGCACGAGCTGATTTGCAATGGAATGCACTAATGGAGAATGCATGGAGAACTTGCTGTCAAATAGTAAGCTTAGATTTTACACGGTAAGCCCGTCGGGTACCAAAAGTTTTGGTCAAAATGATTGGTTAAGTCATTCCCATTATAAAAACCTCTTAGAAGAGCATGCCAGGATTGCCGATAATAATGGCTTTTACGGGATGGTTTTCTATTGTTTTAACTCTGCTCTAGATCCCTGGATATGCGCATCCCAAGTGCTGAATAGAACAAAATACATTTCGCCATTAATTGCTGTTCAGCCGTATCATTATCACCCCTATGTTTTAGCTAAAAAAATAGCCTCACTGACCTACTTGTATGGTCGTCAGATTGATCTGAATGTGGTGTCAGGCTTTAGCAAAAAAGAACTTTTAAATATTGGCGATAACATTGATGACTCGCGGATGACACAAAGACTGGGTGAGTACCTGTCCGCTACTCGAGTATTGCTAGAAGGGGGCGGCAGTTATTCTGGTGATTTCTATCAGATTAATGATATGCCAATTAGCCCAAAGATACCCTCTGAGCTTATGCCGAACTTATTGGTGCCCGGCGGCAGTCACAGTTCAGTTGCTAAGGTAATTCGTGAGAGAGCAGACTCATCATTGTTGATGGCGAAGCCACTTATGGAGATGAAAGCAGATCTCCTCCAAGTTAGTGTTGAACGTAAACCTGTGCACCACGGAATGATAATTGGCATAGTCGGCCGAGAGGATAAAGCCTCTGCCTGGCACTTCGCCCGGAGTGAATACGCAGGAAAAAGAAAAGACAAGATAGCCTCTCGTATGATGGTTTCCGGTACTAGGTCGTACCAACATAAAAACCTAATAGCTGCTGCGGAAAAGCAGGAGCTATACGATAATTGCCTATGGTATGGAGGGTCGCGGATCGGTATCGATTGCCCAAAATTGGTTGGAAGCTATCAAGAAGTTCGAGCTGGGTTGGAAGAATATATCAGCCTAGGTGTGACCGATATTATTATAGATTTACCAAACGATATCGGGGAATATGACCATATTTTTAAGGTCTTAGGTTGCTAACTAACTATTATAAGTGCGAGACGAAATGAACTTTGAATTTCTAAATAACTTAGCCGAACGATTTGGCACACCCTTGTACAGCTATGATGTGGGTATTGTTAAAAAGTCCTACCAAGAGTTGGTTGATGCTTTGCCTGATGGCAGCGATATATTTTTCTCTCTGAAATCAAATCCTCACCCTGCTTTAGCCAAGACCTTAAGGGAGTGTGGCAGCAAAGTAGAGATAACCTCGGACGGTGAAATGGACGTGGCCTTCCTCGCCGGATTTAACGCTAATGATATGCTTTATGCGGGGCCGGGTAAAACAACTAATAGTCTTATTAAGGCCTTTGAAAGAAATATCAAAAAGGTAGCGATTGAATCGTGGGATGACCTTGCTCGGGTAAATGATATTGCCAAACGTACCGGCCGGACGGTAGATGCTCTATTAAGGATTAATCCAGATCAGCAGATAAAAAGCCTTGGCATGAGTATGGTCGGAGTTTCCAGCCAATTTGGTTTTGAGATTGAGGATTTGATCGGTAATCTTCGCTTAGAGAACTATGGTTCAGTAAATATTAAGGGATTTCAGATCTATTATGGCAGTCAGATATTTGATTCTACTGCTTTACTTGAAACCGCAAAAATCGGTATCGCCGCTAGTGCGAGAGTTGCCAAAAAAATCGGTATTGATGTGACTTACATCGATCTAGGTGGTGGTTTTGGTCATCCTTTTGCTAAAAGGGGTGCCAAGGCCGACCTAATCGGACTAAAAGCCGGAATTACGGCATGTTTGAATAGTGTGTTTCCTCCAGTCGGCGGCCAGCAGGTAAAGTTGGGGTTTGAATCTGGCCGCTTCCTCGTTGCAGGTAGTGGTGTATTGATTACCCGGGTTGAGCATGTAAAAGAATCTAAGGGTAAAACCTTTGTCGTCCTGGATGCTGGTATAAACCACCTAGGCGGAATGTCCGGACTGGGACGGCTCCCGAAACTGGAAGTCGATTTAGTCTCGCTCCAGAGAGACGATACTGAATCTACCATGGTGGCGGACATTGTCGGTCCGCTCTGTACCCCGCTAGATTGTATCGCCCGTAATAGAACCATCCCAAAGGTTAAAGTAGGTGATCTAGTCGCGCTACCCAATGTTGGTGCATACGGTTTGACTGCCAGTCTGAACGGTTTTCTGAGCCGACCTTTCCCAGTTGAGGTCATATCAGAGGGTGATAAGGTGATCGAGGTGAGTCGACTTAATACAATTCGAAATGTTCTTTAGGGAAATATAATATGGAAAATCAAGAAAAATTATTGGCCATTATAAAACGTCACCTACCGCTGGGAAGCAATACCAATACACTGGATATGTCGACTAACTTGCTAAAAATGGGACTGGATTCAATGGCTACAATAGATTTGATGATGGATATTGAACAGGGGTTTGAAATTGAGTTGCCCGACGAAGCGTTGACGGCCAGTGCTTTTGAAACCGCTCAGGATATAAGTGCTTATATACCCGTGTTTATGGATAGTTCGGTTTGAGTATCTACCCTGAGTTGGCCATGGATAACAACCTTACTGCGCATGAGAAAATTATCGTAAATGCACGCAAAGTGGCCGAAACGACGCTGCGTGAAAGAGCATGCTTAGTAGACAGTAATGCGCATTTTCCGGTCGAGGGCGTCAAAGCGTTGTACGACCACGGACTGATGGCTTTGATGTCACCCAAAGCCTATGGCGGGCAAGAGGTTGATCTGGGGACATTCGTTGAAGTGGCCTCCATCTTGGCGGGCGAATGCCTTTCTACGGCTTTGGTCTGGTCTATGCACTCACAACAGGTAGCCGTGGTGGCACAACATGCTAATCCGGAGTTGAAAGAAAAGATCCTAAGGTCGGTAGCGGAGCGGGGGGCTTTTGTTGCCTCGGCCACCACTGAGGCTAAAGGGGGTGGCCATATACTAACTTGTAGTGCGGCCGCGGAGGAGCGGGATGAGGGTCTGCATATTGAAAGGTTTTCCCCAATTGTCACTGGAGGGGAGTATGCAGAGTGGTTTATCGCAACCATCCGAACATCAAAAGACATTCCCATGAATGAGGTCAGTCTTGTTGCCATACATAAGGACGATACGCACTTAGTAGACGAGAAAAATAGCTGGAATGTAATGGGAGTGCGCGGAACTAGGAGTATTGCAGTGCAACTTTCGTGCGCGCTGGACGAGGGCGATTTTATCGGAGAAAAAGGAAAGTTTAAGAACGTGGCTTTAAACCCAATGATCCCTCTTGGCCATATCGCCTGGTCCGCCTGTTGGTATGGCGCTATTTGGCGGGCCTATAAAGTAATGATGAAGCATCTTCGTGAAAAAGGTGCGCACGGCGGGGCAGACCTAAAATCTGATTTGATTGCTGAAAGAATTGCGCAGGTACGGTTGGAAATAGATTCGGTTAAAGCATTTTTGATGTATTCCGTTGCAGAATATAACAAGGTATTGGACGTAAAGGACAATACTTACGACGGATTCGCAGATACTTCTTTTAATATTCTCATTAACAACCTAAAGGTGATGGTGTCAGAGCATGCTTTTACCGCCATAGACAAGATGGTGCAGATCGCTGGTATTAAAACCGGTTATTCTACCGGCGCTCATATTGAAAGAGTGTTTCGAGATTTGAGGTCTGCGCGTTTGATGTACGCCAACGACAAACTGATAGTTGCCAGTGGAAAGTTAAGTTTTTCAGAAAAGACTAGAGCAATTTAGGACTGAGCAGAATTTCCACTCAATGTGGAGAAGGGAGTAAACCATAATGAAAAGAACCATATTTTCACCTGCTAAGATGCGCCCCTACAGCGATCGTGAGATAGCGGCTGTCGGCGAAACCTTGAAGTCCGGCCATTTGTCCGTAGTCTTTGGCAGACAGACTGTTAAATTTGAAACCGAGTTCGCAAAACATATGGGCGTTTCTGCTGCAGTGGCGGTAAGTTCCGGTTCGTCAGCACTGGAAGTCGCACTACATGTACTGGGTGTAGGTTACGGTGATGAAGTAATTCTTCCGGCCTATACTTTTGGGGGCGTGGTTTCAACTGTCATGCGCAATTTAGCAGTTGTTCGCTTTGCGGATATCGACAGAGACAGTTGGAATATTAGCGTAGAGACAATCGAAGCACAGATTAATGCCAAGACTCGCGCTGTTATTGTTCCGCACATGTTTGGCAACCCTGCTGATATCGAACAAATCGTTGTGCTCGCAACTAAACATAATATCTTTGTTATTGAAGACTGCGCTCAAGCCGCGGGCGCCGAAGTCAATGGTAAAAAAGTGGGCAGCTTCGGAGATATTGGCTGTTTCAGCTTTAATGAAATTAAAAACCTCACTACTGGCGAGGGCGGCATGGTTGTTGCGAATAACCGGGACCTTGTCGAGCGAGGTAGGCTGCTGCGCCTTCATGCCACCAAAAACGGCCTGATAGTCGATTTGGGTGGTAAGTGCACTATGACTGAGATGGAGGCTGCCTTGGGCCGAAACCAGTTGTCCAGCTTGAACGATATGAATGACATACGGAGAGAGTCCTGTCGTTATTTACTCGAACAGTTAAGTCAAATCCCCGGTATTTCCTCGCAGAAAAGCAGTAACAATGCAAAGCATGTCTATAGCCGCTTTGTCGTTCGGATAGATAAAAAAGTCGCCGGCATTGACAGAGATACAATGGTAAACGAACTGAAACAGAAAGGTTATGGCGTGGATCCAGTTTACCCCACCCCCTTGTATCGACACCCACTGTTTCAATCACTCAGTGCTGGCACCCCTCAGGTTGGTCTAGCGACCAGTTACCATAGGTTATACCAGGACGTTGTCGACTTCACTGCATATCCAGAACTGGTCCTGCCCGAGACTGAAAAATTCTGTCTGGAACAATTTGGCTTTATTGTTCCGCCTGACATCCACTTGGAAGAAGCAAAAGACTTTATCGAAGCGATAAGAGATGTCCAATGCACCTATCATAAAATGGAGGTTAAACGTGCAGCTGTTTAACCCCAATACTTGCCTGATAGCGTCTAATCATTGGAGTGAGTTGTTATGTGCATTTTGGCGATCCAGTCACCCCGAGGATGAGGCGTTACCCGGTATAAAGCCTTTTATTTCGTTGCAAGAGATTAATGAGTTCATAGGGAATTGCCTCAGTGAAGGCCAATGCCGGGAATTATCCGCCTGTCTTAGTGAAAATGGTCTATTTAAATTACTTGTGTACGAAGTAACCGGTGAGTCTAAAAAAAGTGATAAATCTCTAGAGACCTATATATTGCTTAAAGGAAACGATTCGTTAAATAGTAAGATTAAATCTGAATATTTAACTTGGAGGGAGAAATATCCAGTAGATATTGAATCTATTACTGCTATCCACAACAACAGTATATATGACCAATCTAATATTTTATCTGGCTTGATTCCTGATGCATTAAAAATAAATCTATATCCACACATATTCATGACCCCTGCTCCAGCCGGGAAGCTGGGGTTCTTTAATAAGGAAAAATGTGAGCTAATATTTATTTTTGGCTATAGTGAGAAATACGGTGGCACGAATTTAGATTGGGCTCAGTGGTATCGAATGGGAGTTTGGCATACCATTTTGTATTTTTTTTGGCAGGATCAATGGTCTAATATTGGCGTTACGGATGAGAAACTGACTTCTATCTATAACAAAATACCAGAGGGCTATATTTCAAAAGTAAGTATCCATGGCTTTAATGTAGGGTTTCATCGCAACTTTGCATCCGTATTTATTGATAATTTGATTACGGTTTATAAGATTGTGGCAGAAAATGAAGTGTCGGGTAATGCTGTTGCAAATCAACAAAAAAAATGGTTCTACTCGTTAGGCCGTTTTTTTGTTGAATGGTTTTTGGCCCAGGCAGAGTTTAAAAAACCGTCCGATCTTGACCTTAGTTCAATGATAAGTAGGTTTGATGCCGATCTGAACTCTTTAACTATTCAGCAACCGGTATTCCTTGGGCCCCTGGGCAGCTGTGAAATTCCAATATGGAACCGTAGTCTAAGGCTGATCTTTAGTCCGTCTGTAAATCCAATTAGCCGGCGCATATTGTCAATTTGGTTTGGCAAGTTTTGGCCGGTAAAACCTGAAATAGTGGATGTCAGTCATGACAACATTGAATCATGGGATGACCACTGTAATTTAGTGTTCGCCCTGAGTGAGGATGTTGACTGGATAGCAAATAAAATACCTGCTTACTATATGACCGGCCAGCAGAATTTGAACGTTATAGGCGTACAAGAACCTCTGGTTTATGTCCTTCGAAATAAAAAGCAGGCGGATAAATGGACGAGGATTTGCTTAGCAGATAATCATCAGGACCTTGTCAACGTTCATAACGATATTGAACACTTCTCGGATTGGACATCACTAGTTAACGGCCAGAAAACCAGTGGCCGAGTTCTGTATGAAAATGCAGGTCATAGCTATCAGATGTTACCTAACTAGATTGCCGACCTAACTAATTATTTTAATAGTGAGAAATATTATGGAAAATACGGATCTTCTAAGGATTGTAGCGGATATCCTGCGTAGCGAAGCGAAAGCAGTTAGCCTTACTGCGGAAATGAGTAATGATGAACTGCTCAAAGTGTCGCTTGGATCGCTAGACTCTCTGACCTTCATTCACATGGTGGTTGCTTTAGAGGAGCGCCTGAGTACCCAATTTGACGACGAAATGTTAATGGGCGGTAATTTTTCAACTGTAAGTGATTTGGTGAATTACATTGGCTTAAGTTTGGAAAAAGAGGGTAGTGCATGAGTGACTTAGGATACCGATTTGACCTTACTGCTGAGGAAATGCCAACCCAATGGTACAACATATTAGCGGATTTACCATATGAAATTCCACGGGATATAAGCCTTAAAAATAATTCAGAAAAGCAAAAGATGGTTATGCAAGTTCCCATGGAGCTTATCCGCCAAAGTATGGGCAAGCAGCGTTATGTCGACATTCCAGACGAGGTGCTAAGTGCCTATCGCCAGTGGCGTCCTAGTACGCTGGTGCGAGCCGTTGCTTTAGAAAAGGCTTTAGATACCCCGGCCCGTATATATTATAAGTATGAGGGAAATAATATTAGCGGCAGTCACAAGTTAACGACCGCTATTGCTCAAGTGTATTATTATAAAAAGGCAGGGGTAAAACGCGTCACAACGGGGACAGGTGCGGGTCAATGGGGTAGCGCCTTGTCTGTGGCCTGTAAAATGTTCGGTCTTGAGTGTTTGGTTTTTATGGTGGGTATCAGTTATAAACAGAAACCCTACCGCAAGATTCTAATGAAGATGAATGGCGCAGAGATTTACTCCAGCCCAAGTGAAATAACGGAAGCAGGTCGAAAATTCCTGGCATTGAATGCTGACGCTAAAGGTAATATTGCACTCGCTATTGCTGAGGCGATTGAAGCAACAACGACAGATAATTCAACCCGCTTCTGTATTGGTAGCGGCGAACCCTATTCGATTTTGCACCAGACACTCATTGGACTGGAGGCGAAATTACAGATGCAAAAAGCCGGTGACTATCCGGATTTTGTCGTTGGCTGTTTAGGTGCAGGTAGTAACTTTGGTGGACTGACCTTCCCATTTTTACAGGACCGCTTGGTCGGGGATTCTAAAGTTCGGTGCATTAGCGTGGAACCGGCTTCTTGTCCCAAGCTAACCCGCGGGGAATACCGATACGATTTTACCGACTCATCTGGTGTAACCCCTATGGAGAAAATGTATACCCTAGGGCATGACTATGTAACCCCAGACATTCACGCAGGTGGGCTGCGTTATCATGCAACGTCTAAATTGGTTAGCGCAATATATCACCATGGCGATATCGAGGCAGTAGCCTACCAACAACGTGAAGTGTTTAAAAGTGGTGTTTTGTTCAGTCAAACAGAGGGCATTATACCGGCTCCTGAATCTGCTCATGCGGTTCACGGCGCAATTGAACTGGCCCTGGCAGCTAAAGAAAATAATGAAGCCAAGGTGATTCTAGTTGGCATAAGTGGTCACGGCCACTTTGATATGAGCGCTTATGAATCATACCTCGCTGGTGAGCTTGATGACGTTAATATTACGGATCGGCAAATTCGGGATTCATTAGACAAGATTCCGGATGTTTCCGCCCTGCTCGACCAATAATTAGCGGAATGAAGCGCATATGTTAATCGGAATATTATGGAAAATTATATGAAAATAAAGTCTGCTGAATCCTTCGACTTAAATGAGAAGATGTATGCGTTATTAAATTGTAAAAATGGAATTGTTGCATCTATCCTCCGGGATTTTATGGACATAGATATACTTCCTTATTTTAACAATTGTTATATTCCATTTCGCGAAATAGTCGCTCCAATTGATTCCGGAGATATCGCTGGTGTTCATTTTGGGAATGCCGAAAACGGAGTTTGGCAAGAGCTGTTTGCTGTTGAATTCTCGCATCTTAAATTTGACGATAATTATATCCAGTGGTTGGAGGGTGTGGTGACATACCTAGAAACTAAAGGCCCACTGTTGGCTCCCCACGACGGGTTTTATGACATTAACGCTGCTGATAAGTACCAGAAGAACCATACCCTTCACAATTCATTTATATTCGGCGTCGAAAAAGGGCGATTCCACCTAGCTGATCGACATATTAGAACGACGGTCGACAGCAGATCGTTTTATGATTCAGTAGCCGCCACAAAAAGTAGCTTACTGGGTGTTGATCAGGCTCGTGAATACGCAGGGGACTGGGATATATTGCTTAACGACCTATTGGTAAAAGTGAGGGATAAGCTAACACTTAAAGAAGATTTGCAGCTTGTTAAAGGATGTATCGAATCGATAGTAGAGGACGCAGCTGTGCAGGACGGTAATGGTAAGAGATGGAAGCAAAGCCACTCTTACATAAAGGCCGTAGGCGCATCTCGAGATATGACTGCTAAAGTTCTTGAGCGCTGTGCATCTCGAGCTGAGGGTGGAAAAGGTTTAGTAGAAGTAACAGAAATGATGAACCATTTGGCTAAGTCATGGAATATTTGTTCAGCCCTGGCTTACAAATATGAAATAACCAATGATTCTGCAGTCCTGTCGAATTTAAAAGCGAAGATGATCGATACCCTTACCCTTGAGCTAGGTATGAAAATACCTAGTTTTGGTTAACAATATTATCATTAATAATTAGTCATTAATCAGCCGAATATTGAGTATATGAATAGTCTACTAAGTGTTAAGTTGCTAAACAGTCTGGTGTATTACCACGATAATTGTGCTGTGTTTTTTCGGAACCGCTTTTTTAGCTATTCTGAACTTTTAAACAGTGCTCTTGCCGTTAGCCATGAACTGCAGTTATTGGGTGTTGGTCCAGGTGATAGGGTCGCGGTTATCTCACCGAAAACCCCGGCGGCACTTGCCTCAATGTTCGGCGTGCTGTTTGCGGGTTGTACTTACGTTCCGGTTGATCCTAAACTGCCTATTCCTCGGCAGCGACATATAATTGAGGATTCCGGTGCCAATGTTATTGTTGTTCCAGCAGATTTCAATTCGACTCTAGTCGATAAAGCTGGGGCCGATTTTGTGGATATTCACCTGGTAGTTGCCAATATAGATGGAATCCTTGAATCCAGGACTGTTGCTCTCGGGCTTAGACCGGATCGACTAATTGAAACTCTCAGCGAGACAGTGTCTGAGTATGATCTTGCGTATATTCTGTATACATCGGGGTCTACCGGATTGCCAAAGGGGGTTTCAATCAGTCACAAAAATGCTATGAATTTCATAGGCTGGGCGCTTGAATATTTTGGCCTGGAAGAGTCAGACAGAGTTGCAATTCACAGTTCATTTTCGTTTGACCTACCTGTGTTTGATATTTATGTAGGGCTCTTCAGTGGCGCCTGCCTTTATCCAGTGTCTGAGGAAGATGTGTTGTTTCCACAGGCGACGTTAAATTTTTTAAATGACCATAAGATAACAGTACTATACGCTGTGCCATCTTCTTTGATCGCTCTATTGAATCGTAGTGCAGTGGCTAAAAATAACATTGTGCATCTGAAATACCTGCTGTTTGCAGGTGAGGAATTTCCTCTTAAGCAATTTATTGAGTTGCGTAATTTTATACCACATGCCCGTTTTATAAATATGTATGGTCCCATAGAGACCAATGTCATTACGTTTTTTGAAGTTAATAAACTTACCGATTTTAGTCGTATTCCACTGGGTAATGCAATCAGCAACGTGAGACTTCTGGTTATAGGTAATGACGGACAGGAAATTACTAGTTTCAATCGGGTTGGTGAACTTATTGTAACAGGTGATTCGGTCTCGCCAGGGTATTGGCTGCGGCCAGACCTGACGACTGCGTCACATATGAGTAGGCAAGATCAGGGAGAGCAAGAACTATATTATCGCACTGGCGATTTGGTAAGTTATGACGAACAGGGTCGTTTGATCTACCACGGCAGACAGGACAATATGGTTAAGACAAGAGGGTTTCGTGTTGAGCTGGAGGAGGTCGAGAGTGTCATTAATAGCCATCCAATGGTACTTCAGGCAGCAGTAATCGCTAAACCACATGAGAATTATACCAATTTACTCTATGCGTTTGTTGTTGCGAATGATGGCTGTGAAGTGGATGCGGACTCTATAAAACTTTGGGCGGCCGAATATCTTCCGCGCTATGCGTTGCCAGAGACGGTTGTATTTGTCTTGGATTTACCTAAAGGTAATACAGGGAAGGTCGCTAGAAAACAACTTAGTATGGATGAGTGATTTATATGGATAGTGAAATAGTACTTAAAGTAATTACCTGCGTCGAAAGTGTAATAAGGAAATCCATCAACCTAAAGAACATTGAGTTGAGTCTGATTGATGAGCACGGCATTGATTCGTTGGATATAGCTAATATCCTTATTGGGTTAGAATCCATGTTTAATATTGAGATAGATGTTGGCCTGATTGTTCCCACTAATATCCGCTCGGTGGGTGCGTTGAGTTCAATGGTTCTGGAAGTTTTGAATATGTCAGAAACTAATAGATGAATGATAATTACCGACGAATTGAGACCTTACTCGTCTCTAGCTATAGAACTAACAGCGTGTATGCGATTGATTGTGTATTCGACTTGCTATACAAGCGGATAATGGGCCTAGAGGCCGAGAAAAAATATCTATGCATGGGGCCATTGGCGCTATGCGGCATCGATATATTCTCACTTGCTCCGTCAAGTGCACGGTCATTTGATATGGAGTACGGTTATTTAAATATTTTAGAAAAATTTGGGAAGATCAGTCTGTCTGATTATGGCCACCGCTGTGCAGATGGCGGGGCAGTTGACCCATCCGAATTAAACGGATACCTGTTGTGGTGTGATGCATTTTATCTGCCCGGTAAAGAAATGTTTCACTATGGAAAATGGCATGAAGACACATTGATTTCAATAGGTACATATAACCGTAAACAGGATCAAATTACCTACGACGTCGGCTCAATTAGTTTTTGCATGGATCGCACGGAATTTTATACGATTTTAAAAGCTAACGATAAGAAGCCTTTTCTATTAACGGTCGGAGACTTTTCCAGAAGCGCTCAATTATCTACTCTGTCTCGTCTGTGGGCCATCTATAGCGTCAAGATCCCAGCGGCCCTTAAGTTAATATCCGAGCTCAGGTCCTACTACCCGAATTGGAATAATAGTGTTGTTGACGAAGGTGAGCAGAGTCTAAACCACTTCAAAACCGTCAACATATTTACTTTTATGAAAAATTATGTTTTTAAAGGGTTGTTGTTACAACTGGGTATTAACGCTTATTATAAAACGGATGATTTCAACTTATCTATTGCAGTCTGGGAAAAAATGTTGTCACAGTGGGAAGAGCTGGCGGTCCAGGCACAGTGGATTGCTAGAACTAAGCGTCAGAGCGCTAGTCTGGAAACCCGCTGGAAGGAGGCTGTTGCTGAACTGGAGGATAATTTTAGATTATTGGCAAGGAGCTTGGACGGGTTTGTTAAGGGAAAGGATTAATATGCAGAATAATTTTCTTGATCGGTTAATTCCTGACGGTGATACGTTGTCGTGTTTTACCTCATGTGTTGCTCAATTTCTATTTAATCTTGGTCTAGACTATCGAGAGCAGATCGGTAGTCAATTGGCGTTGTTTATCAGAAAGGATAAGTACGACCTGTCCAATAGGCTTCTATTTACTCACTATCATACCGCTCTAACGGTCAACGCCGATTATCATAGTATAGCATTAAGGCGTTGCAGCACTACTGACCAGGCAAAGTTGGCGGATCGATTGGCTACGCAAATTATAAAAAATGGCTCAGTTATTGTTTGTGGCGATGCGTATAATATACCTTGGCTGGTCAAGTACCAGAAGGTACATACTCCCCATTGGTTTGTTCTAGCGGAAAAAAATACCAGTTCACAATTCCTTGTTCAGGATGCATTTTCTTACCTTGACTATCAGGGGGAGCAGAATAGTTATAGTTCGTGGGTCGATTTTGACGCTCTGGTAGAGTGCCTAAAAGAGGCTACCCATATTGATGCTGCGGTACATAATCGTGAAATCTACGCATTTTCTACCGATGCAAGCAATGAGCTAAATTGCCATCAAGGTTACCAATGGTATGAATTCGATTCAGGTAATATGGCCCATGAAGAGGCTATGTCGTTTAACGAAAAAATGCTTAAAAATGCTGGTTCAATGCTTGGAGAGATTAGTCTCCCGTTAGAAGGTGATTGGCAGTCGGGCGTCTTTGCGCTCGATCAGTTACGGGGCTATGTAAGCGAAAATTTGTCCAATCGCTGCTTGTATGATTATGTTGATGATCTATGGGTGATATACCGGTCCCGGTCCTTGTATCTTCGATATTTAATTTCACATAAGGCAGATTTGGTAGCGCTTGGCTTGGCAACAGAGACTGAGTTATTTGAGAGTAATGTTGTTGCTAGTTGGGCTTCGTTGGTTAAAATTATGCATTATAATAAGAGCTGTATCGAAGCTGGCGTTAGAGTACGGCAGCTTCCGATCTCGTTGTTAGAAAATATAAGGAAATATGAAATGGCACATGCCGAGCAGTTAGTGAGTAAAATCACTTTACACCCTTGACCTACGGGCTAAATGTTATGTGGACAGACGAGCACAGGGAAAAACTATTTGCTGTTTACAGCGATTTTATTGGTGCAGCCGATATCGGTACAGCTGGCTTGGATTCACTCCAGTTTGTTAATTATCTATTGGAGATTGAAAATAGCTTTGGTATTGAGCTACCTGAGGCATGTATTGATCGGGCTGTTTTTTGTGATTTGTCAACTTCGGAAAGTAAAATAATAGAGTTATTACAGGAGGTTGGTTAGAACATGCCTATTGACCAGAATTACTTGCTAAATAGCAATGAGGATGCACAGTTTCTAACCTGCATTACTTGCAACTATTACGCGATATTGAAGTTTCTTAGGGCAGCCAATGTGTCGGCCGCCTTGGCACAGAATTTCTATTTTGAATTTCGTAGTAACGACCTGCTAAACCTTAGCTATAGCTTTGAAAAACATTCTAATGAGGAAAATATCGCTAACTGGACGGGCTTTGCAAGTGAAGTATTTCATGCGCAAGATGTTGGTGACTTTCTAGATTGTGTGGAAGGTCAGTTGCAACGTGATAATCCAGTGCTCTGTTTTGGTAATGGTTTTAATATGGCCTGGACACCTTTTCATCAGAAAGAGGATGTCGAACACAGCTTTATAATTACTTGTTACGACAGAATTGAAGGGAGGGTTCAAATAGTTGATTGCTACGTGAATAATACGAAATATGGAAAGGCTGTTCCGGTAACCTGTTGGATTGAGGTAACCTTACTCGATGATATCTTGCGCAATGTGCCAGGTCATACTGATTATAAACTTCTTTATTTCGTTAATGGAGGTAACCCGGGCAATATCGATCAGGACGCGATTGCCGTAATATTTAAACGCACGAGGGATGAGTACCTCGCGGCAGTCGACCAAAATATTGGCCTCAATCGATTGATTAACACATTGGCAAGTCGGGATGGTAGTAAGGAATTAATAACGCAATTGTCACTTCTCTTTTGGCTGGGATTACGATCTAGAGAATACTATTGGCGTTGGCTAGGCAAGGTCTACATTGATTTTCCCAATTTGCCGTTGCATGGAATTATACAGCAAGTCGAAGCCAATATATTGCCAAAGTGGAAAAAACTGAACGAGATGGCTTTCATCCTTTCGAAGCGATCGGAACGAGGGATAGTCTCATTGCAGGCTGTCATTGAACTTATGAAATCCGTTTATATTGACGAGACGAGATTTGTGCAATATTTGGAACTTCAGTAAAACTAACTGGAATGAACCACTTTATGTTAACAACTATACCCTACGCATTCGAACAAACCCTGGCTAACTACCCGGATAAGGTTGCCATTCAAGAATTTGATGTAGTGGTCACCTTTAGGGAATTGTATCAACGCGCAGTAGAAACAGCGGCTGTATTAAAATGGCACGGTATTAAAAAAGGTGATCGTGTCGGGGTGTACATGAACAAATCGTTGGAGCAGGTTTACGCTCTTCTGGGCATAATCTATTCCGACGCCATTATTGTGCCAATATTGCCCCGCCTAAAAGAAGACAATATTTCCAATATCGTAGAGCACAGTGGTGTTAAGTTGATTATTGCTGATGCTGTGGTCCTGGCCAGTGTCGAGCGTTACGCTGAGACCGTAGCTATTGTTGTGGGCAATGGTGTAAGTGAAAACTATAGTTCATTGGCTGATTTGAGGAAAGACTTTAGTGGTCGTTATGATAGCCCCTTTAGTTGCATTGGCATTGACAGTGCAGCCATTATTTTTTCATCTGGCTCAACTGGAAGACCAAAGGGGATCTTGATTTCCCATCGTAATTTGTTCGATGGCGCAGTAATAGTATCGAACTACCTCAATACAACGGTTGATGATCGGATTAGTGGTGTACTGCAGCTCAATTTCGATTATGGCCTTAACCAGTTGTGGCAAACCTTATATAGGGGTTGTACCCTCGTTCTTCATGAATTTCGTTTTCCAAACGACTTTTTTAGTCATTTGCTTAACGACAGCATCACAGTGTTGCCGGTTATGCCGGTTATCATAACTAAGATGTTCGATAAGCGTCTGTATCGGGCTAATGAGTTGCAGCGGATAACTACGCTTAAATATATCTGTTCGACGGGTGGGCGTTTATCAGGAGCAATGATTGACGCTTTGGGTGATAAGTTTCCAGAGGTCAAGATTTATTCGATGTTCGGGTTAACCGAAGCATTTCGGTCGACCTACCTAGCACCTGAAATGCTTAAACTCAAGCCAACCTCTATTGGCAAAGCCATTCCCGAGGTTGAGGTGATGGTGTTAGATGATCTGGGTGATGAATGCCCAGCCGGACAAGTCGGCGAGCTTGTCCACCGTGGCGGTTGTATGACTAAGGGATATTGGAACGCGCCCGAGGAGACTGATTTAAAATTTAGATCTCACCCTAAATTTCCAGGTGAACGCCTTTTGTTCTCTGGAGACTTGGTTAAAAAGGATGAGGAAGGTTATCTATATTTCGTTGGTAGGAGAGATTCGATGATTAAAACCAATGGTTATCGGGTAAGCCCAACGGAAGTTGAAGAAGAAGCGATTAAACACCATGAGGTTGAATCGGCCGTTGTGTTCGGGTTAGAAAACCTTTCGATAGGTGAAGATGTGGTGCTGATCTATTCAACATTCAATGGCAACCAAATTGCTGAGGAGGAATATCGTTTGCTCCTAAAAGAATTGCTGCCGAACTACATGATGCCAAATGTAATCAAGCATATTCAGCAAATGCCTGTTACTGGAAATGGTGGCAAGATTGACCGAACCCGGGTTATTGAACAGTATTGCAATGACAAAGCTAAACCAGGCTAAAAGCAAGTTACAGTTCAAGTTCAGCGTTTTGTCGTTTCCCGGAATCATCGGACGTCGGTTCATTGGGCCTTAGCTACTGTACTGGCCCTTTATTTACTCGCAATGGGATGCTGTGTGAGTATAAGGGGCTGCTTCCTGTCATTCGTCAAGTTGAGCCTAATTCCTGCTATTTGCGTCCCCGCCGTCCCCGCTGCTGTTGCGATGGGGCAATGCATGCCGCTCAATACGCTCGTCCAGCCCAGTGGCGAATGCACACTCGGCCTGGATTCAGCGGCGCGTCAATCGGCCTTCACAATACATACATCACACTTCGCCTGCGAGGCCACCTTAGCCGCCGTGCTGCCCAGTGTGGCGCGTCCGAGCTGGCTAGCGCCGCCGCGGTGGCTGCCGACCAGGATCAATTCGGCATTTTTTTCGTCGGCTAAGGCCAGTATCTGGTCCGCGGGTAAGCCTTTGGACACATTTAGGTGAATACGACCCTCGTGAGCTGAGATATGCTCCTCGGCAAAGACCATCAGCTTACCGCTGAGCTCATCCAGCTTGGCCTCATCGGCATTGGCCGAGGCAATGGTGGTCAGATGCACCTGGCAATCGCTGTTACGCAGATGAAACAGCGCTTTGTGGAGAATATGTTCACAGATGGTAGGGACAGCAAGGTCAATTGGTGCCACAATTATTTGATACATAGTCTATTCCTAGTAGGAAGTCACTTAGTGCTACCAGTGTAGCCCTAATTTGCTATTTCGTCACATCAATGCAGAGGGTAACAGGTGCGCGTTTTTTTACAGCTGTTCTGGTTTTTCCGCCAGGAATGGCGCCGCTATGGGGTGGCGGTTGCCGCCCTGGTGGGGGTGGCGTTCGCCACCATGGTGCCGCCCTGGATGATCGGCAAAATCGTCGATGCCCTGGCCGATGGCAAGGCCACCTGGTCTTTTCTCTATATCCATATTGGCTGGATTCTGTTGGCCGCCCTGATCAGCTATAGCCTCCGGGTTACGTGGCGTATCGCCTTGTTTGGCGCCAGCTATAAGCTGGCCAACCAGTTACGTCAGCAGCTATTCGACCAGCTCAGCCGGCAGTCACCGAACTTTTATCAACGGATGAAAACCGGTGATCTGATGGCGCGCGCGACCAATGACATTCAGGCCGTGGAGATGACCGCCGGAGAAGCGGTGCTGGCCCTATTCGATGGTGCCTTTACCGGTTTGCTGGTGTTGTTGGTCATGACTCTGGTTATTTCCTGGCCCCTAACCCTGATTGCCTTAGTGCCCTGGCCGATTGTCGGCTACTTTATGTGGCGCTTTGGCAAGGAGCTGCACCTGTCCTTCAAGGACGCTCAGGCGCGCTTCAGCGATCTTAACGATGACGTGCAGGAGAGTATTTCGGCCTTGCGGCTGACCCGCGCCTTCGGGCGCGAGGCGGTCGAGCAGGCGCAGTTTAATGAGGTGGCGGCGCGGGCCAATAGGGCCAATCAGGCGGTCGCGCGGACCGATAGCAAGTACGATCCGGCCATTCAACTGGGCATCGGCTTCTCGTTTTTACTCAGTATCGCCGGCGGAGCCTATTATATTGATCAGGGCGTGCTGACCCTGGGTCAGTTGACCAGCTTTAACCTCTATCTGGGTTATATGATCTGGCCGATGTTCGCCATCGGCTGGTTATTAAACCTGGTGGAACGTGGCCAGGCGGCCTATACGCGGATCGCGGAGCTGTTTGCTATGGCGCCGGATATCCAGGATGAGGGCACCCTGAGCGCGGCGGTGGTGCCCTCGATCGAGTTTGCGATCGACGAATTTCGCTTTGCCCAAGCGCCGCGCCCGACCCTGAAAGACATTCATCTGACCCTAACGGCTGGCCATACCCTAGGTATAGTGGGTCACACCGGTTCCGGTAAATCGACCCTAATCAATCTGTTAGTGCGCATGGCCGAGCAAGAGGGGGCCCAGATCCGCATCGGTGGACATCCAGTCGCCAGTTTTAGTCTCGCCAACCTGCGCGCCCATATCGCCACGGTACCGCAAACGCCGTTCCTGTTTTCCGCGACCATTGCTGAAAATATTGCCCTGGCCCGACCCGAGTCGAGCCAGGCCGAAATTGAAGCCGTGGCCCAGATCGCGCAAATACACGCCGATATTTTGCGTTTTCCAGACGGCTATCAGACGGCCGTCGGCGAACGCGGGGTGACCCTATCCGGGGGGCAGAAGCAACGTCTGGCGATCGCCCGAGCCCTGTTGCAGGATGCACCGATCCTGATTCTGGACGACGCCCTATCGGCGGTGGATGTCAAAACCGAACAGTCCATATTAGGCCACCTGCGCGATGCGCGCAGCGGGCGAACCACCCTTATCGTCTGCCATCGGCTCTCGGCCGTGGCCACCGCCGAGCAGATAGTGGTGCTCAGTCAGGGCCAGATCGTCGAGCAGGGTGACCATAACAGCCTACTGGCCCAACAGGGCTGGTATCGAAAAATGTTTGATTACCAACAGCTGGAACTGGCCGTGGAGGAGGGCCGATGAAGACCACCTTTATGCGCCTGCTCGACTATGCTCGGGTCTATCGGAAAACCATCATTGAAGCCTTCCTGCTACTCCTGCTGGCGACCAGTTCCAGTGTCCTCGGGCCCTATCTGATCAAAGTCTTTATTGATGACTATCTTAGTCTGAATAACTGGGATATGCCCGCCATTTGGACGCTGGCGGCGATCTATACGGTGGCGCAGTTGCTCGGTGCGGGTACCTACTATCTGCAAGCGATGCGCTTTAACCGCATTGCGCTGGACGTGATCCAGACGCTGCGCGAGCAGGTCTTTGCGCATGTGTTAAAATTGCCCATTGCCTATTTCGACAAGATCGCCACCGGCAGTCTGATCAGTCGGATTACCAACGACACCGAGGCGATTAAGGACCTCTATGTCAATGTGATCTCGGTGTTCGTGCAAAATAGTGTTCGAGTGCTGGGTATTCTGATTGCCATGGCGGTATTGGATCTGCGCCTGATGGCGGTCTGTGCCACTCTGGTGCCGATCGTCTTGCTGATCATGTGGACCTATCAGAAACTCTCGACACCGATCTTTCAGCGCGTGCGCAGTTTGCTCAGCGATATCAACGCGCGGCTCAATGAGAGTATCGAGGGTATGGCGGTGATCCAATTGATGAATCAACAGCCGGCGTTCCAGCGGGCCTTCAAAAAAACCAGTACCGATCATTATCTGGCCAAGATCCGCAATCTGGTCATCGATGGCTTTCTGTTGCGTGCGCTGATCGATCTGGTCTATCTGGTGCTGCTCAGCGCCCTGCTGTTTGGCTTCGGGTTTATCGAGCTGAGCTCGACTGGGACGATCAAGATCGGGGTGATCTATGCCTTTATTAATTATTTGGGCAGTGTCACCGAGCCGTTGGTCGATATGACCTCCCGCCTGAATATGGCCCAGCAAGCGCTGGTCTCGGCCAGTCGGGTCTTTGCCTTGCTCGATGAGCCGACCGTCGCCCCGATTACCAACCCGCAGCAACCCCAGGGTATCGATATTCGCTTCGACGTGCCGTCGTTCAGCTACGATGGCGTGCAACCGGTGCTAACCGATATCCAGTTCCAGGTCGCCGGGGGTGATTTTATCGGCATAGTGGGCCATACCGGTTCGGGTAAAAGCACGCTGATGGCGCTGCTGATGGATTTCTACCGGTTGGAGCAGGGCAGTATCTCCATTGGCGCGGCGAATATAGCGGCGATGGATAAGCGTAGCCGAACCCGGTTGGTTGGTTTTGTGCAGCAGGACCCCTTTATCTTTGCTGGGACCATTGCCGATAACATTCGCCTCAACCTGGATCTGACCGATCAGGAAGTGATCGCGGCGGCCCAGCAGGCTCAGTTGCACGATGCCGTATTGGGTTTTGCCGATGGCTACCAAACGGTTTTGACCGAGCGCGGTAAAAACCTCAGCACCGGTCAACGCCAGTTACTCAGCCTGGCCCGCACCCTGGCGCGCAAACCCAAGATTCTGATCCTGGATGAGGCTACCGCTAATATCGACAGCCATACCGAGGCACTGATTCAGAAATCCCTGATGCTGCTGCGCGGCCAGGTCACGCTGATCGCCATTGCGCATCGCCTGAGTACGGTGCGCGATGCCGATCGGCTCTATGTCTTGCATCAGGGCCGTGTGCAGCAGCAGGGCAGCCACCGCGAGCTGATGGCGGAAGAAGGCCTCTATAAACACATGTACCAGCTGCAGCAGCAGAAGGATCCCTTTGCGTTGATTGATGGCCTTGAGCCATAGGCAAGTATCGGTTCCGACTCAGCGAGAAGACGACACCGAGTGGGGGCCCAAGGGTAGGTTACTGGCTCAGTGTCTGGCGTGGCTTAGGTCGACGCCCTAAGCCAATTGCAAGTCCTAGCAGGGCGAGTGCCAAGGTTGAGGGTTCGGATACGATAATCCAGTCGATCGGCGCACTCAGACTAAAGGAGCGGCCATCCGGGTCCAAATAGGCCATACCAAAGAAGTTGGTGTCCCAGCGGTCGAGGGTGTCGCCCAAGTCATAAGCATCCTTGACGTTAGTTTCACGAAAAATATCAGTATCGCCATTCAGGCCATCCTCCAACAGATGAATAAAGAGATTCGGGTCGCCACCATCAAAGCCCTCGAAGAACTCACCCTCATGAGTAGCCTGGACTCTAAAGCCATCGATGGTTTGGTTAATGGGGATCTGGTTGGGCGCATCGTCAAGAATTCGCACCGAATCATAACCATCATCGAATACCCCCCCGGCGCCGGAAATCAGGGTGCCATAGGGGCCAAAATAGTCCCCTTCAAAGGTTGAGATGCTGTTAAACCGGCTCATTGCTTGATCGTAGGAGTTACCGAAGGCAACTTTCATATCCTGCAGCAAATAATCGACTAGGCCGTCATCAACTGCTATCTCGATGTCGGAATAGGTCAGTTCACCGATAAAATACCAGTTCGATTCAATACCGAGCACATTGAGCGCGTCGCCATTGGCGAGCCCACAGTTGTTGTCGTTACCGACATCTTGGCCATTCTTACTTAGCACAATGCCGACACAGGGAATGTCGCCGCCAAAGCGCAGGCTAATTTCATTAGCGCTGACTGGGGGCGACAGCCAGACGAACACGAGCACGCTGGCTAGCAAAGCGCGCAAGGCTGTGCGAGTTGGCCTGGATGGCAGAGTCTTATGGCAGTTTTGATTGCGAGTATCTTTCATAATACGGCTCCTCTTAGGGTGAGAGGGTTCGGACGCGCCTAAGGCTGACGTCCGCCCCAATGGGTCACAGTAGAGGTCTGGTCCTAGCCCACGGCAACCGCCCAGTAGCACTTGAATTCGCCTAGTACAGCGAGCATGGGATGGGCCTAAAACGCATGCTGAAATGACACAAAACGGCAGCACAACGGCCAAGCCCGGTTCGGACTAGGGCAGATGGTGGGTCTGGTTCGGTCTGGTCAGGAGACTGACCGCACTGTGGCTGTCTAATGACTCGGCGGGCTCGTAGCCGATGCGACGAGGACGAGGTTATTGTTTTGGGCCAAAGGTATTTTGCGCCCAAGGACCCGGTTGTACCGCCGAATAGACTGTGCAGGGTGGAACTAAGCAGGAATGATACCAAAATATAAAAGGTCTATATTTTCAAGGCGATGGCGCACTGCCTTGGCGGGCGTAGGGGCGGGGCGTAAATATTCTCGACAGATCGCGCGCCAGTGGGGCTACCGACACGCATCCAGCGCAGGGCTTATTTGGCGTGCAACAGCCGATCGAGATAGCCCATAGCAAAGGCCGAGAGCACAAAGGTGATGTGAATCAGCAGATACCACATGATCTTATCATTCTCGATATTCTCGATATTCATAAAGACCTTCAACAGGTGGATCGACGATATCGCCACGATCGAGGCGGCGACCTTGTTTTTCAGGCTGCCGTGGTCCATCTGGCCGAGCCAGGAGAGCTTTTCGCTGTCCTCATCTATATCCAGGTTGGAGACAAAGTTTTCATAACCGGAAAACATCACCATGACAATTAAGCCGCCGACCAGTGTGATATCGATGAGCGATAACACGACCAGAATGAGGTCTACTTCTTTCATCGCAAAGATAATGGGAAACACATGGATAATTTCCTGGAAAAACTTGATGGCCAATGCCACCAAGACCAGGCTCAGTCCTAGATACACGGGGGCCATTATCCAGCGTGACGCATACATCAGTTTTTCGAAAAAGCGTTCCATAACAATGTCCATAAGGTCCAGCAGGGAAGAAGCGTGAAGAATATAGCAAGCGGGCAAGGCCGTCATGAGTTAGTGGTCAGTTTGAGGTAGGTCTTTACCCAATCCTTTGCTTAGGACCGGCGATCGGGCTTTTTTGAGGTCCAGCCGGCGCGTTGGCCTAGGGTTCCGCCTGCCCGGCCACGGTCGCTTCATCCCCGGCCGCATGATTGCGTAGCCAGCCCCAAATGCGTCGGGTAGAGCGATTGATGTCCGGTGCGCCATAGAAACTCTGCCGGTCGGCATCGTGGATCTGCAGATAATCGGGATGTTTCGCCCGTGCGGCGGCAGCCTTGCGTTTTTGGGCGGCCCGGTCCAGGGCCCGTGCGTCACCCATATAGAGATCCAGGATCGGGATCGGCAATTGGCCTATATAATCCGTCACTTCAGGCCGATAGAGGGGTACTTGCCAGAGGATTAAGGCATAGCCGTCGGCCTCTTCTGGGGGCATTTTTTCCGCCAGATACCGGCTGGCCCAGTAGGCACCGTCGCCGTAGCCGAGTATCGCAATGTTCAGGTTACCCTGCTCGTTGAGCTGCTGGATGCCACTGGCGATGCGTGCCAAGACCCGTTCTTGCCACTGGGCGTCGCTTTCCTCGACCCGCTCCGGCGCGGCGTCTGCGTCCAGCGGTTGCCAGGCGGTGGCATCGCGTTGCGGCGTCGGTAGGGGGATGGATAGGGTGGTCCAGCCGACCACGGGCAGGTAAGTGCGACTCTGTTGCAGTAGAAACGGCCAGTCCGGGGTTTGTCCGGCGTCGTGCAATATCAGCAAGCCGCCTTCGGGGGTTGAAGTCTCCTGCTCCAGAGTCAGGGCATAAAAACGTTCGGCAGGGGTGCTCAATTCGATCACCTGGTCGCCCTCGAGGCCGTTCTGATAGTGCGTTTGCAGGTCCTGATTGCGCTTCAGAGCGGCCATAGGATCGCTTTCGGCGAGCGCCACGGAGCCGGCTGCCAGCAACCCTAGTAAAAATAAACGCCCCTTAACTGCCATTGGAAATTGACCTCACCTTTGGACTCACTAGAATGGTCGCTCCTGTATACCACCGAGGCCACCCTTCGATGTCTGACTTTGTCATAGCTCCATCCATTTTGTCCGCCAACTTCGCCCGCCTGGGAGAGGATGTGGATCGTGTGCTCGCGGCCGGTGCCGACTGGGTGCATTTCGATGTAATGGACAACCACTATGTGCCCAACCTGACTATCGGCCCGATGGTTTGTCAGGCCTTGAGAAAGCATGGCGTCACCGCGCCGATCGATGTACATCTGATGGTCTCCCCAGTAGATCGGCTGATTGGCGATTTTATTGAGGCCGGCGCGTCGATGATTACCTTTCATCCGGAGGCGAGCGACCATATCGATCGCTCCTTGCAGCTGATTAAAGCCGCTGGCCTGCAGGCCGGTCTGGTGTTTAACCCAGCAACGCCGCTGCATTATCTGGACTATGTAATGGATAAGATTGATATGATCCTGATCATGTCGGTCAATCCGGGGTTTGGCGGTCAATCCTTTTTACCCTCAACGCTCGACAAGCTGCAGGCCGCCCGGGCACGGATTCAGGCCAGTGGCCGGCCAATACGGCTGGAAGTCGATGGCGGAGTGAAGGTCGACAATATCCGCGCCATTGCCGAGGCCGGTGCCGATACCTTCGTCGCCGGTTCGGCGATCTTTAACGCCGACGATTACCAGGCCGAAATTGCCAAAATGCGCGCCGAATTGGCCTTGGCTCGATAGGTCTGGGCTATTCACACCATTCAAACCATACACTGCACTCTCTGCAACGTCGTCGCCCTTGGTGCGCTGACGTTGCCCTCAGTCAAACAGGAAGGACGCCCCCTTGGAAGAATTATTGGTTTTTGATCTCGATGGCACGCTGCTCGATCCGTTCGAAAAACTCTCGGCCGTGACCCGTAAGGCCCTGTCCGAACTGGATCGGCTGGGCATCAACTGGACCATCGCGACCGGTCGTATGCCGCACGGCGCGCTGGAGTCATTGCCCGATCTGCACTTCAAGCATGCGCAGGTCTACAAAAATGGCGTTTTGCTCTGGGATCTCAATGCCGACAAAATCATCAGCAAAATGCCGATGGACAAGGATGAGGTCATCGAAGTCTGTAAGCGGTTGCGTCTGCATGGTATTAATCCCTGGATCAATACCATCGATCACGACGATATCATCGGTGCCATCATCGCCAGTGTCTCAACTCCGAATGAGAAACAGAGGGCCGATTTTCTCCATGACCAGGGCATCACCGTGCAAAGGGAAGCGGATTTTTCCGACATTCGCGATCATGTGTTGAATATCTTTGTCGCAACCGACAATGCCGCGGTCTTGGGTATGGCCGAAGAATTGGCCGATATGCCCGGTGTGGCTGTGTTCGCCGGCCACGACATGTACCACTCCGGTGGTTACTGGATGGATATTCACCATGCCGGCGGCACCAAGGGCGATGCGGTTAAGTTGATTCAAACGCAACTGGGTGCGCGTAAGATGATTTGCTTCGGCGACTCCGATAACGATCTGTCGATGTTTCGCTTAGCGGACGAGAGTTATGCCATGGGCCAGGGCCTAGACGAACTCAAGGCCATCGCCACCGCCACGATCGGCTCCAATGTCGATGACGGTATTGCGCATTTTCTCGCCGCGCGCTATGGCTTC
>Ga0307488_10000642_pt1 | contig 28950 bp, 54 predicted proteins | sample SB02metaG_FD_202248 | JGI IMG/M metagenome (GOLD analysis project Ga0307488, IMG submission 202248) | Sea-ice brine microbial communities from Beaufort Sea near Barrow, Alaska, United States - SB 0.2 | ecosystem: Environmental > Aquatic > Marine > Coastal | place: USA: Alaska | collected...
GCATAGATGGTCTATTATATAACATAACTGCACGTCTACTATTAGGATTGTTTCTTAACTCACGAAGAACATGTTTATATTGATTACCGTTCTCCTCAGAGAAAACACACCAACCATAATTAGAATTAATCATACCTTCGTCAGAAGATATATCTTTCCAAATCTGTGGTGTCTCTCCAGGAATATCATCAACATATAAGGACTGCGACTTGTACCATTCTAGTTCACGTTCGATGTACTTATACGCTGGTGTACGGATTAACCAATCTTCAGTAGCAACAAATGATTCACCAAGAACTTCAATAGTCTTAGCACCTGACTTATCAATGACAAAATCTTGTGCAAGATATTTCTCAATTAAGTCTGCTCGGATATCATTCGTACACTTCATTAGATAGATTCCATCAATGCTTCAATATCAGAGATTTCAGCAATTCGATCTGTGATGTCTTGATTATGAAAAGCACGTGCAGTTTTACGTAACACACTCTTAGGGACTTCACATTCTTCAGCCAAAGCATTAATTGCTTCTTTCTGAAAATCACGTTCTGCTTCCATTCTTGTAAAAGAATTACTCATTTCTTCCATGCAACCACGGATTCGTTTCAAGTCTTCGGGTGAAGATGGTAAAATTATATTGCTCATTATATAGTACTCCTGTTAAATACATTTTTAGTTTGGTTTTGACCTTTAATACCTTGACGACAATATGCAACAAAGAAACTTGAATAGTTAATCAAATCTTTTGCTGAATCTTCAAGGGATTCAAAGTTAGGGGTATAATCATCTGACTGCATTGCATCCATCACTGACTTCATACGTAGCATTTTAGCGTGCATAATGTCATGGATAGTTATAATACCGTTAGGATAATAATCTGCTTGTTGAACTGAAGAGTTTGGATTTTGATAATCGTTAGCCTTCTTCAATTGTAACTGAAGACATTCTTGTAGAACATCAACCGATATTGGGTTAGTCTGAGTGGATGGTGGTTCTTTTGCCATAGTTGGACTCCTATTTTAATAACTCTAAGAAATGATCGAATACGCCTGGATTATCTTTACAAACTCTTTCAAAGTTTCGTGCCATTGTTTCAAGGCCTTTCTTATTGCCTTCTTCTTGGTACTTCTCTACTCTAGCTTTAACCTTTTCGAAGTCAAACTTATCAGCAGGGAATTTCTTAGGTTTCCAAGTTACAGTAGAATCTTTGGGCATGCCATAGTATCTGCCGTCATCGATGAATTTTACTGGTGCTGTCATAATTGTTCTCCATAATTTAATATACTATTATATCAAAGATTCTTGATAATGTCAATAGAAACTTCGTATTTTAAGAAAAGATTTGTTGCTGCTACTGATAGGTTATCAGATTCGTTATAGGTTTCAGACCAGCGGAAGTAGTCTGGTGTATTACCTTTTTTGTTTGGAGTAAGTAGATGCTCAAAGAAAGCATCGTGCGGAATCATGGATATTCTGTAATCAGAATCTTCAATAGTGGAAGCATCAACTAAGGCGATCCAATCACAAGCATTGTGTTTACACAGCAAACTCCACGCTCCTAACATACCTGACGTAGGTTTGTTTGCTGTCTTAACTTCGATGCGTCCTGGGAATCGGACTTTGCCGAGTACATCAAATTTACCATTGACTGATTCACCTTCCGTCAGTTCAACAACCTTGGATTCACCTAATGAACCGATAAGTGATTTGTACAGATCTCCTGTACCACACAGCTTACCTTGTTTATGTTTATATAAAGCACGCTCAAGTAATTCTGTTAACTTATCCATAATCTACTCCTTAGAAGTTGTAGTCGTAAAAACGAACAGGCTGATCTTCTAAGATATGACGTTGACCACAAGAACTGAACCAACCTTTTTTAGCTTTACTATATCGAATACGCATAGATGGTGCACTCTCAATAGATTTGTAAGAATAAGATTGTTTATCGTTATTAGTAGTATGACCAAAGAACCCACCAACAACAGTTTCACATTTGAAGGTAGGATCAAGGGTGGCTTCCATTCGACGAATCTCTAAAGTTATATCAGAAACAACCTTAGTAATTTCGTAAGGACTAACATCAGAATATCCGTAATAGTTTGCATACTTAGAATCAATCATATTTGTTTTCCATTCAGTTTATCAATTTATAGTACCATTATACAACAGTTCTATATGAATGTCAACAACTTTATGAGATTAAAATGCAATTAACCGAAAAATTTTCGTAACGTAGACAATTTATCGTCGTATTCTGCTAATTTACCGATTTCATCCTCTAAAGTTTGGACTAAATCAGCATGTTCTGCCAATCCAACCTGTCGTTCCATTAATACATCAATATTAAGCTTATGTTTCCGAATACCTGCAGCAAATTGCGCTTCAAGTGTATATATGATATCAGCCTTTAAATCTTTCATAAACATACTAATCTCCTGTGTTCTTAATCGCAACGCCAAACATACCTAACCCTGGTAAAATACCATGATTGCCCGTATGATCTGGTGCAGTCCATCCTTCGGGTTTAATTAGATCAGGCACGCCAAGTGGATTAGGTCGAGATGGCTTAACACCAACTACCTTTGCCATATTGGCTGCATGTACAGCATCCCACGCTTTGTAAGGATCTACTCCAAACGCATCGAGTGTACCGATAGCAACCACGCATAGATCAATCAAACCATCTACAATCTCCTCGGGATCATTCTCAATGACTGCCTTTTGAGTTTCATCAAATTCTTCTTCAATAAAATCCAAACGAAAGTCTAAGAATGCTTTAAGTTTATCGATGTTAGCATTAGCAACCCAGTCACGAGTACCGTATTTACCTTGCATTTCAACGATGTCTGCTACCCAATTCTTACTCATACTTTTTTTCCCTCAATTCATTAAATCCACCAATTGCTTCGCCGTCCATTATAATCTGTGGAAAGGTTCTTGCAGTTGGAAACAGAGTAAAGAACTCTTCTTCTGAAAAGTCCTCACCCAAAGATTTGTATACGTACGCCTTCTTCAAGGATTCACAAAATTGTATTGCCATAGAACAATAGGAACAGCTCTGTTTTCCATAGATCTCTATCATACTAGTTTTAAACCTTCAGAACCTGGGAGAATGATACCAGTTGTCTGTTCGATGATTTGCTTTTTCAATTCATCCATCGGTTCTACCTGAAACATAACATGTGCTTCGCCGATAACGATAGGAGCACGTGTCGCGTAAGGAATATATGGAACCATACCAATTTTACCTTCGCCAGCAGCAACCAAAAGAATAGGATCAGTTAGCGTATAGAAACCTTTATCATACGATACCTTTGCTACCACTTCTTCACCAGTTACTAATCTTACAATTTGAATATCACTCATTACTTTTATTTCCTTGTTGTTTTATTGTTGTGTCTATTATAACACAGTTTGTATTAAATGTCAATGGTTTCTTTAACCAAAAAACGCATCAAGAGTATCTTTCTTCTCAGCTGACCAACCTACCGCATCAAGTATCGACTGTATGGGACTTAGAAATACTTTTTCAAATTGTACTTCAGTATCCACGTATTGATGCAGTCCAAGTTGCTTCGGTAAAAGTCCTGGGACTGCGATAACGTTTTCACGCAACGGATTAGGAACCTTCAAATATAGAAGCTTTACTTTATCTCCACCTTTAATAGTTTCGAACTTTTTATCGAGTCCTTTTTCTTTTAAGAAACTGTTGTACAATATTGCACCACGAACATGCATTGGAGTACCTTTACGATATAACGTATCTTTGTTCTGATACTTGATGATATCATTACAACCACTTGTCTTGGCAATCTTTTCTGGTGTTAGTGATTTGAACTCTTCCTTAAAGTCTCGAATGAATCCTTGCGTTACTTCTTCATCTTCATTCATAATGATTTCAAAACATTTCTTAAGTTTAGAACGACAGATCTCAGGAGTGGAAGATCTTACTGATTCTAATCCTGTTACCGATACCTTAGGAGTATCGTAGTGAACACCTTCTGAGTTCAATGTATTTAGTATGTAACGTTTCTTAGCAACAAAGATTGCTCTGTTAGTAATCTTTTCACGTTTCATTACCATTGCATTACGATAAGTACCAAGATCAGCAGCAAGCTTTTCGTAACCATCTTCAATAACTTTCTCAACCTTAGTACTACAAATACGATCAAGGAACTCTTCACCTTTATCTTTATCAATATCAGTCGTACCAAATACTTCTTTAATCAAAGGACCAAAGTCAACATAGATAGAGTCAGTATCAATATAGATGATATAGTCATGATCTGTTGTACCTAAGGTTTTATTTAAATAATCATTAACCGACTTCTCAGCGTAACGAATACCTAACTGTCCTGACGTTGTAATTGCTTCGGCCATTTCATTAATATAGTATAAGAAATATTTGTTAGCAGTTGCACCATAGAGACTGTTCATGGCAATCTTAATTGACATTTGTGAATTGTGTAATTGGTTGATCTCACGCTTTAGACGTTTCAGTTCAACTGGATCTTTCTCAACCTCAAACTGCTGTTCTGCTACAATCATTTGCTTCTTAATCACAGAACGGTTATTATAGTATTCATCAATGATTGTTGGAATAACGCCTACCTTTCTATTATCAAAGCAAACGCCATTAGCAGCAACTGAGCGATCATCAAACCTACTCTTGTATTCGCCATTAAGAACCATGTCTTGCGTTACATATTCACGTTCTCCATCCATATAGGTTTCAGGAGACATGTTGTATTGTAACATCAAGTGAGGATATAGTGAGTTAAGATCGAAGGATACAACCCAAGGATGCATTCCAACTTTTGGATCTTTAACATAACCACCAACAAGATCACCAGCAACCATTCCTGGGCCACCTTTTAGTGGAGGAACAATCTTGTCATTCATTAACTTACGATAGATTGTTGATTCCCATATTCCTACAGTACCAAACGCATCTCCATAATTAACGCCACCGTCATAGGCAACTGTCATAACTAACGCAAGCAAACCAGTTTCTTCTTCAAGTCGAGCAATCAGCTGAGTATCTTTTAGATTATAGTCAAGATACAATTGAGGATTCTCATCGTACAATGCAGTTAACGAACCGTACTCAGAATAGTCAATCTTTGTTTCACCAAGTACGACATAAGCAATATGATCTAACTTGTATGATTCTTGAGGACCGTACTTGTACCCAAACTTCTTGAAGCAATCCATGTAATCAATAATAGCAACACCACTAATATAATAAGTATATGCCATCTTGCCAAAGATTTCTCGAGAGGTTTGACGAATAGATTTATTTGGAGACATCCGCTTTGCAGTTTCTTCACCAAGTAAACGAATGATTCTTGTTACAATATACTGTATGTCAAAATACTCAACGTTCCAACCAGTTACCACATCAGGATAATCAGTTGTCCACAGTTTCATAAAGTATTGAAGTAAAGCTGTTTCAGATTCAAACTTTACGAATTGAATCTTTTCTAAGGGAATATCAGTAACAGTCTTTGTCTTGTCGTAATCCTTACGTCCTAGAACATAATAGATATCTTCTCGAGAACTATGATAAGCAATAGATGTAATTTCTTTATCAGCAGTATCCATGTTAGGATAGCCATCACGAATATCTACCTCAATATCAAACGATACGATATTGACTTGACTTACGTCATATGTAATCTTGTTAGGGTATTCTTGTTGAATAAACTGAGTGACGTAGTTAGTAGATCCGAAGATCTTCATACCGTGTACACCTTTGTATTCTTCAATGAATGTTTTTGCTTCTTTCATATCTCCAAATTTTGTTGGAGAAACAGGAAGGCCACCTTCAGTCAGAGACTTGTAACCTTCAGCTCCTGCCTTTGGAGTATGGATGTATAGTGTTGGTTCAAATGGAACGCGATACGAAAAACGTTTACCATTCTCGTATCCGCGCCATAATATATTATTACCGTATCTTTCAACCGAAGTGTAGAATGATGACATTGTTTTCCTTTACTCTTTTCAATTTTATGGTACCATTATAACAGGTTTTAACTAGGATGTCAATGGTTATTGTACTAACTCCGAGAAGTTCTTGATTTTCTCGAACTTGAGGTTGTTCTCAAACTTTTCAGCGAACTGATCTCCACGATGTGATATGACAAAGATATTATCATCGTTGTTCAAACCATGTAGTGTTTCAATCAAACTCTCAATACCAACTCCATCCAATGCACCATCGAGTGTTTCATCAAGTATCAATAGATTCGTAGAAACGGAGGATCGTAATTTAGCAACAGATCTCCAAGCCAACATGATTGATAACGTGATACGAAGCTTCTCACCTTCTGAGAACGATGCGTAGGTAAACTTGTCTCTGAACCTTGAACGAATTACTTCATCAAAGTTTTCATCGAGTTGAAAGTCAACGAACAGATCAAAAGCAGCAAGATACTTGTTAATGAGTTTATTAATTACAGGAATGTACTGAGAAATAATCTTTGCCTTAATACCACCGTCTCTCAATATCAATTGAACAATGTTAAGTACTTCGTGTTCATCGAGAAGTTTTGAGCGTTGGTCTTGTAGATTAACAACAGCCTTCTGTAGAGCAATAAGCTTTGAGGTATCGACTTCGTCAACTTCTTTCTTAGCTGTATCAAGATCTCTTTTATAACTCAGTAAAGCATTCTTAGCCATTTTGATTTCAGCACGAGTTTCAGAGATCTTAAAGTTAACCGATTGGATCTGTTCTTCTATCTTTGAAATAGAGTTAAGACGTTTAGTATGTGTCTCAATGGTTTCAGTAAGACTAACCAAACCGTTCTCAATTAAATCTTTTTCTTTGTTCTTTTCAAGTATTTGAGATTCTTTAAAGTCGTGGGCAATACCTTGCTTACAAGTAGGACAGTCATCGTTATGTTCATAAAAGGATAGTTCTTTATCAAACGCAATTCTATTCCTTTCAAGATCAGATCGCTTATCAGTCGCTTCTTTATACTTTGCTTTCTCATCAGGTTTATCAGATATATCATCATATAGAACTTTCATGATTTCGTCTTGACCATCAATCAACGCGTTCTTTGTTTCAATAGAATCAATATGACCAGACATCTTGTCTTTGATCTTATCAACTTCGATAGATTTTAGATTTCGTATTGCGTCATCGCTTTCTTCTTGCGATTCTATTTTACTATCAATGATTTCTATATTATATTTGTTGTCGTTAATATCTGTTTTAATACTCGACATACGTTCTTTTGCTAACGTACCCATTACACTGAATACCTGAATGTCCAACAGGTCTTCGATAATCTCACGACGTTGATATGCTCTCAATTCCATAAAAGGAATATAAGTAGCAGAACCAAGTACAACGATTTGATTAAACGCCTTAAAGTTAATTCCTAAAATATTAGACTCAAGGAATCCTTGGTAATCTCGAATAGACGCGTCTTTATTAATCATAGCACCATTCTTCCATATCTCAAAGATATTTGGTTTGATGCCACGACGAATCATATACTTATCAGCTGCAGCTTTAAAATATAGTTCTACGACGAGTTCTTTGTTATTAATAGAATTAACTAACTGCGCTTTGTTAATATTTCTGAAGGGTCGACCATATAGACCAAACACAATTGCATCAAGTAGAGTACTCTTGCCTGAACCATTAGACCCAGCAATCAATGTACTAGGAACTAGATTCAGGTCAACTGTAGTAAAAGTATTACCAGTTGATAGTATGTTTTTATATTTTACTTTTTCAAAATTGATTCTCATATTATAAACTCAGTGCCTCATGATATAAATCATCTATTAACGTTTTAACCTTACCCTTATCGACCGTGGTCTCAAGTCCGTTAATATATTGCGATAATATTTCTGTCGTATCTTTTGTTTCGTCGAGAATTTCATCAACTCCTTCTGCGTCTAAATTCAGATGATCATCTACTGCTCTAACATCAACAGCTCCACATTCAGACATACGACCCATAAACATATCATAAAGATACGCGTTGGTTCTGTTCTGTACTATTACTTTAACAAACTTATCTTTATATTGATCTACGTCGTAATTAGCAACATCGTCAACAGTCCACTTCTCATCATCATAGAATACTTTATAGAATACTCGATTAGGATTCTCGATTTTAATTATCTCACGAGTCTCAGTATCGAATATATGGAAACCACGGCTGCCTTTATAATCAGACCATGTCATTTCATATGGAGATCCGAGGTATTCTACATTGCCGTATCTTGATGGATGGTGGAAATGACCAGAGAACGCAGATTCAAAATTCTTAAAGACATTCATATCAACACCGTGAGTACACAGCGCGCCTTTCATCATCTCGAAACCTTTTACTTCAAGGTGTCCCATTAATATATTAGCATCAGAGTTCTGTACGATTTCTAAATTTCTTTCGCCGTTCTCTTTATTGAGCCACGGTAACATAAGGAATTTGGTAGATCCAATCTGTAACTCTGTACCTTCATCTTCGTACAAAGTAAACTGAGGATACTCTTGAGTTAATAGATTCATACTATTGATTTCGTTAGTACTTGCGTAGTAAGTATCATGATTGCCAATAAGACAATGAAAATCTATATTACGTTTTGCTAAGTTATCAAATAGAAAAGATTTACCTGCGGCCAAGGACGCGTAGTTAATATATTTGCGACGATCAAATGTATCTCCGAGGTCGAACACAGTAGTGATATTATGTTCATCTAAATACGGAAAGAACTCTTCTTCAAAAAACTTTCGTTGTACTTCGTGGAATACTTTTGAATCGCCTCTGACGCCGATGTGAATATCGGTTACGATAGCTATCTTCATATTTTACCTTCATATTTTAAATTATTTGGTATGTCTTTCTTTTACACCAAATCTGATATGCTTGTACCATAACCTTTCATGACCATAATATAATACAAACTTTATTACCACATCTGCTAGGAATACCGCACCAACTGCTTTTTGCGGTAGTCCATAATATAAAGCAATGCATGCAGTAGTTACACTCGCGATTAATCGCCATGTCGTTGCTTTAGCTAGGTGTCTTATCTTACTTACTTTTTCATACATCGTTATTCAGTTGGCTTTGTTAGTTCTGCAGCGGCGTTAGCTTCTTTCTCAGCAGCCTCTGCCTTCTTAACCTTTAGCTTGTTCTCGAAGTCATCAATGAACTCGCTGATATAGTCAGGCAAAATATTACCAACCATTGCTCCAGTTGCATCGTCAAATACTTCTGAATCGAGCATCTGTCTTTGCGAAGCTTTGAACTTGATATACATCTGCTTCTTTTCTTTGGAGATTCTACGCAAGAATGCATACCAAATGATTTGAGTGAAGTAAGCAAACGGATTTTGCGATTTCTCTGGATTAAAGTTATGTATATATTGAAGACAATTCTCAATTCCGTCCGAGATCATTTCTTCCTTATACATATAACCACTAAAGTTTGGACGTGTTGCCAACCTTTGAGCAATCATCATAATGCATTTGCCAATATAATCTGGTACCTGAGGATTCTTTTCTCCACAGTTCTCAGCTTCTTTACATAGATCACCATAAGCTATTAGAGCCGCGAGTAGATCTTTGTTATTTACATAATTCTTTTTCTTAGCCATATCAAATAATAATCCTTATTGATTGTTTGAATATAGATACCATTATACCATAGTATTCTATACATGTCAATGGTTAGTTTCTAATTCATTGTAATTCGTTTCAGATTTAATTTCATTAAACTGAAAATAACTATTGACATTTGTTTTATTCCTTGTATAATAGATATATCGGATCTAAACAATAGCACCTTAGATATCAACGGTAAATATCTTGAACTTAAATTGTTCTGTCGAGTAGATCTCAATCCTTTTCTTAAAATGTTCTAACGTGTAATTAGTATATGAACCTGAACTCAAATCATCTGCAATATCATACAAGACAGCTTCTTTGCTGTCTTCAGCTTTACGTAGACTTCGACCAATTGACTGAAGTACTTTTATCTCAGACTTAGATGAAGAAGCAAAGATAACATTGTCCAATCTTTTAATATTAACACCAGTACTAAAAACTCCATAGGAAGCAAGTATATCGTGTTGCTTAATTGGATCGTTCTCAACTAGATGTCGAATCCTTTCACGTTCATCTCCTTTCGTAGCGCCGTATATAAAATGTAGTTCACGACCTTCTGTTCTCAATAACGGTTCTAGTATCTTACCGTGTTTCTCAACAAGATCAAATAGAACTAAATTATTCTGACCTTTTAAAGACCACAGTAGATTCTTTATAAAATTGTTTCTTCCTACATGATTAACAATAAACTCGCGTTCAGCAGGATACCTACGTTGTGCCTCTTTTACTTGGCCCATTGCTTTTTTGAAATCTTTCTTAACTTCTTTTGAATGGTTTAGAACAATTGCTTTAACTTCAAAGTCAGCTACCGTGCCTTCGTCCATTAAACGTTTAGTACTAACGATTCTTTTTACTTCGCCAAAACAACCTTCAAGAACTAGTCTATGTGTTTTACTCTCAGCAGATTTTAGAGTACCTGTAAACCCGTGACGGTATTCGCAGTTATTCAATTTATGCATAATCGTTGTTAAAGACTTAGCTTGGAACGTATGAGCTTCATCTCCCATAACACAACCAAATTGGTCGAACCAATCTTTATCGAGTTTAACTAAAGATTGCCATGTGGATATAACAATAGGAGCTTTAGTATTCTTATCAACTCCACCTTGTATTTTATAGATTAAAGATGCATCACAACCGTAATCAACAAAGTCACCAGCCATCTGATGTACTAACGATATGGTAGGAACAATAATTAATGTTCTTAAACCAAGGCCTTGATAGTAATGCTGCTGTAACAAATAAATGATTAATGATTTGCCTGAAGATGTTGGAGATAGAGATAAGGATCTTCTTTTCTGAATCGCGTTAACAATGTATTCTTCTTGATAATCTCGCGGAGTAAATTTACAGTTGATCTCTTTGCACAATTCTGCAATATAACCTTTCTCGATTGCTTCGTCTTGACCAATATCAGATGGTGCTTCTAATACGTAGTCTCTGTCGTTACAAAACTTTTTGAGATGTTCATATAGACCAACATATAGAACAGGGCGCATAGGTTGAAACATACGAATAGTTCCGTCCCATATCCTTGCCTTGTACTTCGGAGAGAACTGATAACCCTCAGGCTTGAAGGAAAAGTACTCAGACAATTCCATCTTAATACCGGAGTCAGCTACGATTCTCATATAAACCGAATCAACATGTTCTATTGTAATTACTTCACTCATTATAATCCTTTAAGGAATTCTATTTCCTGTTCGTTAACTCTATAAGCAAAACCGTAAGCTTCGAATAAACCTGCTGGTACATCGTAAGCTGAGATCTCTTCGCCTTTAGAGTAATTTTCTTTTGTGGTTGCTAGTATAGTGTTATCTCTTTCATCAATAAAATTCCAAAATTCTTCAAAAGACCAATCGTACTTTTCAAACATACTTTTATATGTTGCTGATCTAGAATATTGATGAGATCTATTTACGCCATCTTCGCCACGGCCTGGCGGACGTTTATAATTTAATTTTTTGAATATTTCCAATGCATCTTTTGTTATACCAATAACATGCCAGCCTGGGATCATTCCTTTTACTTCTTCGAACGCTCTTACTTTATTTCGTATCGGTAAACCTTCTATATCTTTAATATGATTAAAGGCTTCAAAGATAATTTCCTTTGCTTCCAAATCACTAATAGTTCTACCGTCTGTCAATTTGTGCATCTTCATAATTTAATCGCCAATAATAAAAGAATTGCTAATAACAACATGTTAGTGAAAAAGATACCGATTGCTAATATCGTATGATACCAAATCCATCTTGTCTTGTATGCGTTTTCAATTGTTAGTTCTTCAGGGTCAACATCGTCCTTCATCATGTCTATGACAAGAGTTTCCTGTTGTTGAACCTCAGGCTTACTCCAAAACCATCTCATTAATAATCTCCAGCTTGGAATTTTAATACATCAATCATAGACTTAATAATAAAGTTCCTACTATGGAGTGTCTTAATTATATCTTCGAGATAGTTAGCATTTGCTGTATGAAAATCAACGGTTAGACTTAGTCTAATAATATCCTTATCTGCTTGAATATATTTGTCTAAATCGTTACGTAGTACTTTGAGTTGATAAGGTCTCCAGCCATTGCGCTTGAGTTCATCTTCAGACATAGATCCGTCATAATACTCACGCTTAAGCATGTGCATTGAGGTATAGTCTGCTTTGAGTTTTTTGACTCGTAGTACTTCCTTATAATAAAGGTTATAATACTTCGAGTGCATTTGAGGTATTCTTCGAGCTTCGCCTACCAGATTGGTTTCATCAATAACGCAATCCACTGCCCATAAGGCTGATATATCATTCGTATCCATAATCTATTCCATAAACTTTAAATTCATATCTATTATATCAAATAACAGGTCACATGTCAATAGTTAATCTTAACTTAATTGTTCCATCTTCATTGTATCGTATCGCATTGTAACACTACAAGTTGCATAGGCAACATCTTGAACATTAATATCAAAATCTATCGAACCAAGCGCAGTAGGAAAACAATTAGTAAACTTAAATAGCAAATTTGGATTCTTGTGCGAGTTAGTTACAGTAAGTGTAATGTCAGAATGCTGCCCATCACTTGTTGCTTTGATATCGCCGTACTGTTTCGTCGACTCAGGAAAACCAAGACCTTCCATCCAATTTAATATTTCTTTATAGTTATTCATATTCTCATCAACGATAAATGACAACTCCAAATCGCCGTACTGTAATTTATCTTGTTCCATATAAATTGCGGCTAAAGGAGTGTCAATCTCTACAGCAGTCGAAGTGATAGACGGTATCGTAATCTTTTGAGTAAAGAATTCTACGTTAGGTATACGAGCTATGCTAATCGCAAAGTTCGATGGTGATAAGTAGTTGTTAATAATTTCAGCCATGACTAGTCCAATAAATAGATATAATTGTTTATATATTATTACTATTTATATTAATTGAGGTAGAGAATGTTTGATGTTAAAAGTTTAACCCACGAGATTGATACAGCTGGGATGTCGCTAAACCAAGTTGCCGAGTTACATAGACAAATGTTTAGTTCGAAAGATTATGATTGGTGGTATGAAATCTTGCCTGATGATGTGGTAGTTGATATTGGTGCAGGGTTTGGAATGTTTGCCGCAAAAGCTTTAGACGCTGGCGCAAAGAAAGTTTATATGATTGAGCCGAACAAAAGATTACTTAAGACTGCGTGTAAGAATGTTGCTGAACACATGTTCAATAAAATAGAACCTACCGTATTACCTATACATGCAGCGATGGGCCGTACTGATATTGATCTATCTAACATTTATAAATCTGCTACACTAGTTGAAGACACTGAAGAACCTAAGCTAATGTCTTTTAGTGAATTAGTAGAATATCATAATTTAAAACAGATAGATTATTTAAAGGTTGATGCTGCTGGTGCAGAGTTTAATATTCTACATCATTCCCATAGAGACTTTCTATTAACTCAAGTTAGGTTTATTGCTTGCCGAGTTAATCTGTCTACTCAGTATGGTGGGAATGAGAAGTTTGTTGAATGGAGAGAAAAGTTTTTAAAACCAGCTCGAGATACAAATAAGTTATACTTTCAAGATCAAACAATGATAGATAAGATATTCAAACAAGATTGGCATAAACATGTACCATTGTCATTTATGGTTTATATCAAGAATTGGTAATATACAACATAAAAGAACTCCATTTAGAAAAGTCTCCGGCGTCTAAGAAATTATCGTCGTAGGCTTTTTCTCTATCTTCATGTTCAAGAAAGCGAACTTGATCTATATCAAACTTCCTTAATAAACCATCTCTGAATTTTTTCCAATTGTGTACACAACCTGAATAGGCGTCTAGGTGAAACTCAACTGCGATATGTTTTACTTGTTGTCGTAGATATGGAAAGTTTATATCAGTAAAGATACCATACTCACCACCTTCACAATCAATCTTTAAGTAATCTATTTTTGGTATATTATAATCAACGACTAAGTCTAAGAACGACATCTTTTCGTAACCACTCTCAGTATCCGAGAATACATTTTCAAAATGGTTAGCAGTAGATCCTATTCCTGCATGTATTGGTTCAACAGGACAAGATTGATTATCTATATAGTAATCTGATACATTTCTTAGAAGGGTTTTGAGATGTTGCTTGCTAGGTTCGACACTAACGATACGACTTGCAGAATGATCCAAAGCATGACAAGTAAAGAAACCAACACAAGCACCAATGTCGACAACAACGTCACCCGGATTAACGTCACGCCACCAAGTATAGTCTTTCCTATAAAAGAATTCGTGATATAATGTTTGAACGTCATTGATTGGTAATCCTTCGGTTATTAAATTTGCGTTTAGATACTTTCCAGTTTTCATATGATTAATAATCCTAACGCAAATCCAATGTTTAGTCCAATTGAGCAATATAGTAGCAAATCTTTATTAAAGCTGTATTCTATATAAGTCTTCATACTAATACTTCCACTAGGTTCATCAATACGGCAGTACCACTTATTGCACTACCAATCATAATTGCTTTATCATTCCAACAGTGTCCAACGTATACCCAAGAGCTTGCTGCTAACGCATAACATATTTGACCTGTGATACTAAATCCTGCACTCATTATAAACACGCCGACCACCCCCAATACAGTTGCTACCCACTTGACATAACTATCAACGGTTCCTGTTGGAGTGGCCGGCTTCAGGTCCTCAACTTCTAATTGAAGTACTTCCATTTCTTCTTTGAGTCTTTTACGTTCGGCATTAAGTTCCATAGCAAGTCTTCCTGCTTTGGACATTGTACTTCCAGCAAACTCTGCTTGAATCTCAGGACTAAGTTGACCTTCAACTTTTGCCACTCGTTCAGCTTCGATTTCTGCGTGTGTGTATCCCATTGTCATATCAATTACCAGTTATGTATGTTACCGGCTATAATAACAAAACAAGTAATAAAGTTAACCAACACAATAACAGTTCTAATCATTGCTATCTTATCAGCTTCTCTATTAGTCGTTCCTTCCTTTTCGCCTATTGCTTTTGCCCAAAGACGCCACAGATTATTCATCGTTGTGACTCGCAGCTTTATTAATGAATACTTTAAGAGTTCGATTATTATCTTGTAGGCTATATCGAATATTTTCATTTTTGTTTAAGTAATGAACATAAGCTCTACCAGTTTGGTCAATGACTTCAATTCTGTTTACTGCGTTCATTGCTATTCGTTCAAAAAACTCGTTGTTAGTCATTCATCATCTTCCTGCGTACATTAGCAAAAGCCTTAAAGGCTGGCCATTTAGATTTTGGTACATTTGTATATTCAAGTTGAAAAATAAAGCGCCCATAATCCCGTTCAAGTTCAGCAATTGCTGTGTCATCATCTAGATCATATTCAAGTATTCCTTTCCAAGGATTATAGGCGCCTGATTTCATTCTCTAAAGCTCCCCATTGAGAGTTGCTATTGCATGAGTAAGTGCAGCTTCGTTAACTTCATCAATCGTATCTTGAGTAATATCAATAAGCATGTTTCGTGCATACAGCGCCATCTGCTCGAGTTTAATAACTAAACGTTCTGCATCAGGAATATCTATAGGTCGAATCATATCGTACATTTTATAACCTTCAAAGTGGTTCTCAATCAATGTTTCAAAATGAAAGACTGTTTCGATAGAAGGTTCACACGCGTTTGCACCAATATAGATAGATACACCTACACCTTTCTCGTCTATATGAACTGATGTATCAATTTCTAATTGAGTTGTATTACTTGTCATTATACATTCTCCAAGTCAGTTTTAAATTGTTCTGCTGGTGTTGTACTTGTCCATAAACTTAATGTTTGTTTACAGTCGGCAATCTGTTTCTTTAACTTTACGATTTCTTCCTTTGTAAGGTTTAAGATACTTAACGCGAGTAATCGAGTTGTGTCACTACTTAACGCCGAAGTCTCTTGCATTATTTGATTCACTACTTGTACTTTAGTGTTATCCTTAAACGTGATACGACTATCAACGTTTGCCTGAATAAATTCCATCTTAACATTAAGCCAACGTACTTCTTCATTATACTCTTTAACACGAGCATCAATTCTTTGTTGTAGTATTCCAATACGATAATCACAGAAGTCCTTAATAAGGGATCGAGCATCTGTGTATTCACGAAGTTTACCGTTAAAATCAATTACTGTTAGATTTTGAGAGAATGGCTTACTTAACTTGAATTTAGTAATAAGCTTAGCATCATTCCATTTAGCAGAAGCCAATTTAAGTTTAACTTCAAAGTGGAAACCGTTCTTATTACATTTGTCTTCGTAAGATACGATATCGCCTTCTTCTTCAAGCTTATCTAATACCTTAACATAACCTTCTCGGTCAAAGCCGTATGGTACTTCAGTAATAGATACCGCAGTCTTACCTTTCCTTTGAAAGATACCATTGGCAGTATACTTAGTAGGATCCTCTTTACTCTGTTCAACTGTACCCGTGAACTCAGGAAACTTAATCGCAGGCTTTGTAGTAATCTTGCCTTTATCTAAATACTGAACGCACGCTTTCTTTAAATCTTTAGGATTATGAGGAAGTATGTTTGTTGCGAATCCTGTAGCAATACCTTTAGTACCATTCACTAACACTAAAGGAAGTATTGGTAAATAGAACGAAGGTGGCTCGTGTTCAGGATCTTCGTGTATTGGACTTAAATCAATATCTTTAACATACTTATTGAAATTATCATGGACTCTCGAATAGACATAACGAGCTGCACCAGCTTCTTGAACTAATCTTGTACCAAACGATCCACGACCTTCAATAAGACAGATGTTGTTATTCCATTCAGCAGCCATTAGCTGTCCTGCACCAGCCGCTGAAGATTCTCCATGATTATAGCCATAGTCTGATATGATACCTGACACCGCAGATACCTTTTTAAAATCGCGTTTACTATTAATCAACGATGAATACAAATAGAATCTCTGAACAGGCTTTAACCCGTCTATCATATTTGGTATTGCACGTGATTCAACCGTATACATTGCGAATGCTTTCCACTCATTAGCAGCTACCTTAGATATAGGATAGTTATTGCCTTTGAGTGTTTCGGTGAACATTGTTAAATCCATCAATTATTTCCTTTGTTCAATTTATAGTACCATTATAATCTAATTCATAACGAATGTCAACAACTTTATGCAAACATATATTCTTTGCGTAAACTGGAATCCTTACCGAACATCATCTGAAATACAGAAGCATCGTCAACAGTCACAGTGTCGTACATTGGTTTATTAATAATGATATGATATTCGTCTTCAGTTAAACTACCTAGACCTTTAATATATCTATGCTTCCAACCTTCCTTCTTTTTGAACTCCTGAGCTTCCTCATAGGTATAGAACCACTTAACAGTCTTATCCTTTGTAGAGATCATAATAGGAGTTCTTGTAATCTGAACTCTATTCTCTAATAACAACCGAGGCCAAAATTTGTAAAAGAACGCAATCAATAGTGGGCTGATATGTCCTATACCGTCATGATCGGCGTCGGTTAATGTAGCAATATATTTGTATGTCATGTTATCAACACTGTCTTGATCGTTGATATCCAGTCCTAGAACCGCTACTAACTCTGACAGTTCTTTGTTCTTTAATACTTCGGCAGGTTTCATATCCCAAGTATTCATAATGACACCACGTAATGGAAAGGCTCCAACAGTATCAGGATCACGTACCTTTAATAGGAATCCCATTGCAGAATCACCCTCTACAATTTTTAGCGTGGCATCATCTTTATTTGCCGAGATATGTTTAGCAACCTTTACCTTACGAAGTTTCTTTTGAGCCAACGTAGCAGCTCGTCTATCAGCCGCTAGTTTCTTAGCAAGCTGAGCCTCGATAATTGGGTCAATAATTTCAGGAGTGTTTAGGATCTTGTTAGCAAGCCATTCAGCATCGCGAACTCTACAAGTCTCAAGGTGTTCCTTTACGTTACCCATAGGATTCGTAAGGCGTTCTTTTGTTTGAGAATCGAACTTAGGATTAACGAAGTTCCTAGCAAACATAACAAACGTAATACCACTCTTAATTGTTGTCTTTAGTACTTCAACCTTATGACGACGTTTAATTTTAACAGTTAATGAATCAATAATAGTATTCATAAAGTAATCAACGTATGTACCACCTTGTCGTGTATTCACACCATTGATATAACTATTAGTTCTGAAGCCATCTTCCGAAGGAGCAATGAAGTAAGACAGATTCGTTGTCTTTTCCATAATAGTCGTTTCGTGGAACATAGCAGCATACTTCTTGAAATCGTTAATCATTACCTTTTTATTATTAAAGGAAAACTGAATCTCAGGAAAGGCCATCTGTAAACTAATGAGACGATCTTGTATTAATATAATTGTATCAAGTTCTTCTAATGAATTAACTTCGAACATCTCAAAGTCTGGTATAAAGGATACCTCAGTACCATTCCCAGCTTTACTACCTTGCTTGATCTTTTGTTCTTCGGCGCCGTCTTTGCAGTCAACCTGCACAAACTTTTTATTAGACCACGTCTTTCCTGTAAAGGATGCAGATAAGAAGTTCGTTGCAGCAGAACCAACACCGTTAGTTCCAATCGTAACTCGTTCATCATCAAAAGAGGTACCTGCATTAACTCTTGTCCATGCGGCAACAGGTCTTAAGATATCTTCCTTAGATGTTTCATCGTATATCTTGTCTTGAGGAATACCACGACCATTATCAGTAACGGTAATCTTGTTGCTATTAATAGATACATTAATTCTATTCGCGAATTTAAAGTTTGTACGGATTGCTTCGTCAATTGCATTATCAAGTATTTCGTCAACCATTTTTGATAGTGCAGGAACGTAGGTAGCTTTAGTCCATTCTCCGAGAACGAATCTTTCGATCTCTTCCTGTGAACTTGAACCCATGTACATACCGATCCTTTCTCGAACGTGCTGTCGAGCAGTAAGGATTCTGAACTGTTCATTTTGTTTAGTCAAATCGTTTTTCTCCATATGAACCACCATTATAACAAACTTCGTGGAACATGTCAATAGTTAATTTAGTTTAATTTCATACGGAACCTGAAATGAAACATCGTCAAGTTTCCTAAATGCGAGTACAAAAGAAAGATCTTGAATGAGTTTAGGTAGTGATCGGTACCTATCAGATGCAGTAAGCTCTTCAACCTGAAACATTTGTTCTGCAAAGTATTCGATTGTGTGTCGATTTTTATTAAAGTATTTGTGAACGAATGGAGAAAGGTTTTGAAAATTCTCATCAATTGATATCATCATAGTATGTTTCCTTCAAGGTCTAATCAATTTATAGTACCATTATACCATAGTTCATTGTGAATGTCAACAACTTTATGAGATTAAATGTAGATACTTTTTTAGCAGCTCTGAGTACTATATATTGTATAAGGAGCAAACAACGAAATAAATTTCATTGTTCTATTGACATTCTTTATGATAGTGTATATAATAGGTATTATGAGATGGATTGAATATAAACGAAATTAACTGCAGAAAACCATTGACATTTGGTCTGGACTGTATTATAATAGATTTATCGAATCTAAACAACAAAAGAAAACACTGAGGAACTATATTATGGCAGTAACAAACAAACAGCAAGTCATCAACGATATATTGATGGTACGAGGTCGTCAGATCTCCTCTAGCAGCGCTTTTCAACTACTAGCTGCACAATCTACTATGTCTGGTAATAAAAGGTATACAGAGTCACAGATTAGAGACATGGTTGGCGCGCCTTCTCTGAAAGAGAACGAATTATGCATCTGTGGAGACAGAATTGATTATTGCGTCCATTCCTACGATCATATGACTCAAGGCGTATAGCTATTACCTTTATATACAGTTATTTATGGGAATTAGTGAAAAAAGTCTGAAATATGGGAAATAATGGTTGACATTCATAAAGAACTATAGTATAATGGTTGTATAAATTGAATAAAGGAACAAAAACATGTCAAATACAGTATGGGATCAAGTATCTACCACAATCATCAACAAAGATGGTGAAAAAGAACATGTTATCATAATAAATGAAAATAAAGCAAAATAACCATTGACATCTTGGTTCAACTGTGATATAATAGATCTATAATTTAAAACAATGGGAGTTGTCATGAATTCAGAGAATTACGAAATCAAGCCTAGGTCAAACTGGGTATCAACAAGTCTTCAAGGCTATATCACTGCAAGTTATGCAGATTTGGTAGAAGTCTTCGGAGAACCTCAATCAACAGAAACATCTGGTGATGGCAAGGTCGACATTGAGTGGGAACTTCAAGTAGAAGACCATGACTTCAATTCAATCTCTCCATTAACCATTTATAACTGGAAAGACTACGACGGCGGTATTACTGCTAAGACTCAGTCTGATTACAGATGGCATATCGGTGGTGAACGTGTAATCGTTGCCTCTTATATTAAAGAATACTTCGATAACATGATGGAGACTGTGTAGATGAAAGTTGAAGATTTTAAAGCTGAACTGAAAGCAATCGCTGCAGAAGAAGCAAAAGAAAAGGCATTGAACAAAAAAGCTGCTAAGAAATTAGCAAAAATGAAATCAAGTGATTTTGTCCTTTATAGTGATGATACATTTGATGCCCATACAGAAATGGGTTTGGGTTACTCCTACAATGAAGGAAGTAGCTACGATTCAGAATGGAACTAATAATTGCTTATGTTATTGCATGTCTTCTCTGGGTGGTTATATTAATCGCAACAGTTAAGCTTGGAATAAAGGCAATAGGTTTCATTTGGAATAACGCGATATGGATGTCGCTATTAATTTTAGTAATATATGTAACTTTTGATTAATAAAGGAATAAATATTTATGATGGTTAATTTCACTGGTCCAAAAGGCGGTAAACTTGACGAAGGTTTGAAAACCTATGCATACTGCGCAATGAATTCATTCGCACGACAATTAGGTATTAACAGATTGAAGATTTGTTATCAGGTCAACCTTCACCACAGTCTATTTACTGACAACTCCCAAGGTAGTGAGGGGTTATGTTTATCGCTGGACCAGAGGAATTTTGAAGTTGATGTTGCATTATATGGAAATTGGTTAGTTACGTTAGCACATGAGATGGTTCATGTTAAACAGTTCGCTCGAGGTGAATTGGATTCAGGCTTAACTCGATGGAAATCTCGAAGCCATGCTAATACAGAATATGCAGATCAACCTTGGGAGAAAGAAGCTCGAAAGTTACAGTACAAATTGGTAGCGAAATTTATGGAGGAGCTTGGTGAATGATGAAAGTAGAAATGCAGTTAACAAAATCAACAAAGAATACTCATGTGTACAGTAACGATACTGAAGATGGAGCTATTCCAACGTTGTATATTAAAAAGCATGCAATGGAGAAAAACCCGCCACTAAGAATTGTTGTGACAGTTACGGAAGAAGAGGATACTATGCCTAACTCAAAATACTTTGCGTAGGTACTATAAATAATTACACGCTCTTAGCTCAGACTGGATAGAGCAACAGCCTTCTAAGCTGTGGGTCGCTGGTTCGAATCCAGCAGGGCGTACCAAATGAATTGCGGGATTAGTATAATGGTTATTATAGGAGGTTTCCAACCTTTAGATATCAGTTCGATTCTGATATTCCGCTCCACTTTAATATGAGAGATACACGATGAATTTATGTAGAGATGAAAACGGCAATCCATTTTTGAAGGTAGGTGTGCACGATGATTTTGCTGACGAATTGTTTGTAGCAAAGCTATTAACTTCAACTGCAGATTTTGAACATTATATGCAGAACCCTGAAGCTGCACATCCTGAAGATCTTAAAGTTTACACTGAACAACTTGCAGCACATCGCAAACTTCTTGAGTGGTATACGCCGCAGTGATTTTATTCCAAAGTAGCTCAGCGGTAGAGCAGTTGACTGTTAATCAATTGGTCGTTGGTTCGATCCCAACCTTTGGAGCCATATAGGTCCTATTGCCCGAATCAATAGGTGGTGCACTCGGTGCGTAGGTTTCAATCCCTACTATAAATAATTGATTGAATGGTGCCCAGGAGACTGGCCGATGCAGATCGTAAAACTAAAATTTAATTGGAGGCAACATGAAAAAGAACCCAAAAATTAGAATGAAAGGTGGAGCAGAGTTTGATGCGTTAACACCAGCAAGAAAATGGTATAAGTATTTAACAAGCCCAGGTGTTACTAAAAGTATTAAGCAAGGGTATAATAAAAGGTTTAGAAGAAATGGCAAAGATGAAATCAAATCCAGTAGCGAAGAACATTAATACGTTCAATAAACCTGCTACACACAAAGATCGTAAACAAGCTGCGAAGCGTGGTTACGCGAAACACAAACTAATGCCGGTACCTGAAAATGGAAAAAATGATATTAGAATATAAAGAAGAAATAGCTTTGCTTCAAATGCAGGTTGCTGAAGAGCAATCTCAAAAGTATGCAGCGTATATTCGTATTGACGAACTCATTAAAGAGCTTAATATTGAAAAGGGGAGATATCTCAATGGACGTAGCAGAATACTTTAAATGTCTTGAAAACCACGATTGGTATTACAGCTATTCAGACGATCATGGCGTTTGGACAAAGGGTCAGGAAGAATCATCAAGAATTAATTCTATTGCCCACGACAACCCTACGTTGGTTCGTATGTTAAAAGACTATTCTGATTGGGTTCATATGGGTGTTGAATCAAGGCGTGAAATGCATAAGCCTGAATTAAAGGATTACTTAAATTGAAAGACAATGTTTATATCTTTGACGTTGATGGAACAATCACTGATTCCAGAAAACGCATAACAGACGAATTCAAAGAAGTCTTTTTGGATCTATGTAGCAGAGAAGATGTATACATCATTACAGGATCTGATCGTATTAAGACCTTTGAACAAATAGGACCTTTAGTGTATGAAGCTGTAAAGGGTGTATGGCAATGTAACGGTAACGAATATTGGGAAAAGAACCGTACAGTGAATAAGAAAGACTTTAAATTAGAATACGAGACTCAACATTATCTTACAAACGTTGCAGACAAAAGTCCTTACCCAATTAAAGCTGGTAATCATATAGAATATAGAACAGGTATGATAAATTTCTCAGTAGTTGGTAGAGCAGCAACAGATCACCAGAGAAAAGATTACTTTGAGTGGGATTGCATTAATAACGAAAGATCAAGAATCGTTGAAGATATTAATCGCAAGTATAAAGATTTGCACGCAAGCAAAGGTGGAGAGATCAGTATTGATATTGCGCCACGAGGTAATAACAAGTCTGAGGCAGGAAACGTACTAAAGGAGAAGTATAAAAATATACACTTCTTTGGAGATAGAATGGATTATGGTGGAAATGATTACCCACTTGCGATGATGATAAATTTAGGTAAACTTGGTAAGACATATCGAGTTAACAGTTTTAGAGATACACTTGAGATAATAAAAGAATTATGATACGCACGATAAACAAAGGCAAGAAGAAGATTGATTGGTATGTAAAGTGGTCTGCATCTATTATGGTGTTGATTGCTATTATCGCCCGAGCTTCAGGACCAGAGTACAGAGACATTGATATGATCACTGGAACAATTGGAATATGTCTTTGGTTGTGGGTATCATTATTATGGGAAGATAGAGCGTTAATACTATTGAATGGCGTATCGCTATTTGTTTTAATCACAGGACTAATAAAACAGTTCGGAATACTTTAAGGAAATATATATTATGGAAACAGCAGAAAAGTCAAATCTACTCAACGCACTTAAAGACGGTGTAGTTACAGTAACGTTTAAAAAGATTGGTTCGGACGAGATTCGTATTATGCCTTGTACTATCAATGAACAAACGTTAGTTGATGCAGGTGTTAAACCAATGGTGAAGGATATTGATTTAGATACAGAACACTTCGCGGCTTGGGCAATTGATAAAGAAGCTTGGAGAAGTTTTCGTTTAGACACTGTAATCGGATGGGCAGTCGGTAATGTATCAGCAGCATCTTGATTTACAATTCCCGCTTACACAACAACTAGGTCTTGACTTAGAGGTTCTTGTAGATCAACGACAACAATTTTACGTTGACACTAGTAAGTTCACAACAATTGATAGTACCTTTAATAGTGTTGGGACGATAAGTTCGTATTTTACTGTGAGTGATTCTAACGGATCTGAGACTGCAAGGATAGACGATACAGGTATCAGTCTTAGAATGAAAAATCAGTATTGGTTAAAAACTAAGGTTGCTAATTGGTTAGGAGTTAAGTACCTATGAAGTGGCCTGAGAAGCTCGAACATTACGATGGATATCGTATGCAGTTTGATTTTGATAATTATATAGTATCTGTAGTACAATTTACAGGTTCTTATGGATACAAAGCTGGGCTATGGGAAGTAGCCTTTATGGATAGAGAGACTCAAGACTTTTGTGAGCCACCTCTTGATTTTTTAACAGAGTACAGAAACGCTGACGTCGGAATCTATGGACATCTGAATGATCCTGAAGTTGATCGTATAGTACAAGCAATGGGTCAATTAGACTCTAAGGAGAATAGCAATGCCAACAATGATTAAGCCGAAGTCAGTTACAGTAGATAGAGCTTCAGGCGCAAGAACCACGCAACGATATCCAATGTACGCAGTACCGTTACTCGATCTCGTTGAAATGTTTAATAGAAGTAGTACCGCACCTAAAATTAAACAGAAAATTCGTAATGAACTGGTTAGACGTAAAGCTGAGATTCCGGCGTGATAAATTTAGAAGAGTTCTTAGATAGCCTAAACGAAAAAGCTATACAAGCATTGGTATGGATCGGTGTAGCTATGTGGGTTGTTATCTTTGGCTCTGCTATTGTTTATTGGGCATTTGATATGAATGATTCAAATCCCGTCGTAGGATATACGGAACATGATCTGCCAGTTACAAAACAAGATTTAGAAAACATGGAGAAAGAAAATGTCGAATAGAAGAAGTGTAGTTCGTAAAGATGGTGATACGTATGTCGTTGATCTTTTTGAGGGGAATGATTTAGTTCAGACACGACGATGTGAAGGCAAAAACGAGTTATTCGCTGAAGATGTTTCAGAGAACTGGGATAACGGTTTGATTCAACTATTAGTTAACTAGATATAAATATAGTTATAAGTTGGAGAACTAACAAATGACAATGCCTTCAAGCGGTGCCTTATACGCATCAACAATACGTAGCGAGTTCCGCTTCGGTGGTAATATTGGAACGAATCGTTTTTATAGTGATAATACCGATCCTTATCTGAGAACAATACCAACGAGCGGCCAAATCGCTTATAACCAGCTCTATGGTGCCAGTGTTCGTACCGCAAGATTAACTGGTGGCAGTGCTACTACTTCTTTTACAAGCGGAACCTTATATAGAAGGTGTGGATATTCAGTTTCTAATGGTAGCAGAGAATGGCACCCAGAATCAGGATCACAAACAAACGCATTTGGTTCTGCTACAAGGCGCAGTTATTTATCAACGACAGCAAACATTGGTGGTATTCACGCGTTCTATAATGGCCCCGCCCATAAACATATAACGATTTCTCATCAGAGTAGTTCAAACAGTGGTTGGACCTATATGGATTTCAAAACATATGATTATAGTAACAACCTTATGACTGGTACGATACAACGCGGAGCGAGTATGAGCGGCGGAACTTATAGAGGTTTCAAGCGCCAATCTGGTAATTCCACGCAGAGGCAGTATTATCATTGGTCTTGGAGTCAAAACGGGTATAATATGCCGAGTGGTACATTCAGGAACTTATTTTTGGGATTGATTTTTTCATATCAATATGGCAAACAATTCTGGGTACGATTTAGATAGAGGAGTATAAAATGGCAACAACATATAAAATATTACAAGTGAACTGGGTTGAAAAGTGGGCTCAGGTCAGATTCAGCAGAGATGGTAGAGACGACTACTATACACAAACGGCAATGGGTGATGAACCCTTTAGCGAGGATTGGTTACACGCTGAATGCATAAGAATGGCAACAGAAGCGCAAACGTTTTGGACTAATCAGGATAATGCAGAAGATGTATCTTTAGTATCTGACACTGGTTCAATTGGAAATATTACAGTTGAAGATTACCCAGAGTTTGATATATTAACGCAAACTATTAATCAGGTTCGGACTACTGATGCAGAAGGTAACATTGCATACACATGGGAAGTCCTAGCAATGTCTGATGAATTGATTGGTGGAAGCGTAAGAATGCAAAGAGACGATCTATTACATCATACTGATCATCACGCATTGGCTGATAGACCTTTAAGTACTGAGATGACGGCATACAGACAGAGTCTTCGTGATATTACAGAACAGGAAGGATATCCAACAGCAATCGTTTGGCCAGTGGAGCCTAGAGATTAATGTCCGGTTCAGTTAAATTCTATGCGTTGGTTACTCGTAACTTAACAGCAGTCAAAAGGCATATAGAAACCATTCCTAAAGCCGATCTCGTTATTGTAATTAATACACAAGATTCGGATTTTGAAACGGCGGTTGATGCATGGTGCGGTACGGAAAGTATTGAACATCATATTACTGTAAGTGATGGTACTGCTGCGACTGGTAAAAATTCAGTCATTGATTTATTCAACGCATCAGATAACGACTATATGGTTTTAGTGGACGGCGATGATTATATTACAGGTCATGGTGTTTGGACTTATAAACAATTGGCGGCAATGGATAGTCCACCTGATGTAGTTGCGTTAGAATATCAAATAGGATTAACTAACAGCGCTGATCACATGTCGCATTGTCCTGAGCCACCACCAATCACGGCTAACATGAATCCTAACTTAATTCCGTCAGAAGCTGTTCGACCTTTTTACTTTCCTCATGAATGGTGGACTTCAGCAAAAGCAGGCGAGTCAGTTGATGTTGATCCTAATGATACAAACGACTTTGCTGCTAGATTATCTGTAGTACACGAGAGATGGTCAAATCATTGTTGGAGTTATATCAACAATTGGGAAACTCATTGTCGCATCGTATTCTTTTCAAAGGCAGCATTCGCAACAGGACATAGATTTGATCCTACATATGTTGTTGGTGAAGATACTATATTGTATTTTGAACTTAAACACGAAGCCCATAATAATAATATTGTAATGAAACACTTATTTGATAGATATCCTACATATGTATATGATTGTAGAATTGGCGGTGTGGTTTCAATTGAGAAAGACAGGAATGGACACGACATTGGTTGGTATGACTGGTTATTAGTTTTAACAGACGCATACGATGATCTTGAAGCAGCAGGCAAAATGCACGAAACACAGTGTCCACGAATTAATGTATTTACTGTGGCACCATCCGCAGATTATGTTTTCACAGCAAGTGATTGGGATATAGTATGGCCTGAAGGTTATATTCCAGATGTTGACAGTTTAGTCAATTACCCAGGCAAACGAATCATCAAACTATAAAGGATTATATTATGGATTATAAAGCAAATAACGTTGAGACCCTAACTCATTCAAAAAAGGTACTTCTCGATAGAGCAGCTAAACCATTTAACGCATTAAACGAAGGACCGTTTAGAACTGTCATGGATAAAATGGACGGCGTGTTTAAAAAAGAAGTAGTTAACTATAAAAGACAAAATGGTTTCTTAGTGAAAGAAACTGCAACCCGCGTGTTTGACGCTGATAATAGAGATTATCACGACACAACCACAGTTGAGACTCTCATTAAGATTGATTAGACTGTGTTAACCCCTACTTAGGTAGGATTATATTAATGAAGTAAGGAAATAAAAATGAAACACTTTTTAACAGCATTAGCCTTAATGCTAACAACAACATCTGCATTCGCAGGATTCACCGGTTCGGTAACAGCAACCAACGATTACATCTGGCGCTCTATGGGCCAAGGCGCAGACATGGCGTTCCAAGTTGGTATCGACTATGAACATGACTCAGGCTTTTATGCTGGTGTATGGACATCAGATATTGACTTCGGAGGAGATGTAGATAGAGAGATTGATTACTATGCAGGTTATAGTACTGCTCTTATAGAAGGTGTTGTAGACATCGATGTAGGTTATATCCAATATGACTATCAAGGTTCTGCATTTGACTTTAAAGAAATCATGTACGGACTATCATTCGCAAATGGATTGACTGTAAACTATTACAACGTAGAATCATCTGATGTTTCAACTATCGAAGTAATCTATGCAGTACCATTTATTACAGTAGTAGATGTTGAATTGATTGCATATGATTTTGAAGGAAATGGTACAGAGGTATTTGGAGCGGTTGAAGATTCAATTGCTATCAGGTTCTCAAAATCTGTTGATGATAATGTATCGTTGGGATTGCTTGTAGGTGAAGACCTTTTAACAGGTTCTAACTATTACGCATTCTCGTTTGGTGTTGAAATCTAACAACCGAATTGTTTAAAGAAGAAGGGGCATTGCGCCCCTTTTTCTATTTCTTGGAATAAGCCTGCCCAGCAAAGAACGCAGCAACAATACCAGCAGTTGCTACAAAATATGTTGGTGCCATACTACCTAGAGTTGACTGTGCTTCGGTTAAGCCTGCTAAACTAGCAATCACTACAGCAAATGGATATAGTAACATACCCATAAGAGCGAACCAAGTCATTTTACGTTGAGCATCTCGCATTGCATCTTGATCGTCGAGTTCTTTTCTTTTGAACTCCAAGTACATTGCTTCTTCTTCTTTAGATACCTTACCGTCTCCGTTAGTATCAGCGGGATGTATATTATCAGACATCTTAATCTTCCTTCTTCCATATAGTCCAT
>Ga0307488_10000643_pt1 | contig 28934 bp, 37 predicted proteins | sample SB02metaG_FD_202248 | JGI IMG/M metagenome (GOLD analysis project Ga0307488, IMG submission 202248) | Sea-ice brine microbial communities from Beaufort Sea near Barrow, Alaska, United States - SB 0.2 | ecosystem: Environmental > Aquatic > Marine > Coastal | place: USA: Alaska | collected...
TGCAAGGTATCATCAAAGATGTATTCAATGAGGTACATCGTTCTAATATGTCAAAGTTAGGTGAGGATGGGAAACCTATTTATCGTGAAGATGGTAAGGTCTTAAAGGGACCCAACTACTCACCACCTAATATTGGGAAATTCTTATATACTGATACTCAAATGGAACTTCCTTTCAATGCATGGTTCAATGAGGACGTTTAAGATGGCATTACGTGGAGAATCACACCCACAACACAAACTCACGGAAGACCAAGTAAAGTCTATCCGTAAGTTGTGGGCAATTGGTCATCGTAATAGTCGAGTATTGGCTAGAAACAATGGAGTATCACAAGCAAACATCCGTAGGATTGTAAAAGGTGAGACTTGGAGACATATTCTATTTGGGGAATTTAACGACTACCAATAAATGAAAGTAGAGGGGAAGTTATATTGTGACACATCAAAACTATCAGTAAGAAAGATTTCTAAGTCCGTGGCAAAGGAGTTAATAGTGAAAAATCACTATTCACATCTATGGACAAAGGTATCTTATGCTATTGGTTTATATGTTGAAGATGATTCACATTCATTCTTCGAGTCTACTGATAAATTGATAGGTGTTGCTTGTTATGGTGACCCTATTGGTAGATTGACAGGTCAGTCGATTACCGAAATGTTAGATAGAACTGAGGTATTAGAATTAGTCAGATTATTTGTATTTGATGACTATGGGTCTAACATTGAAAGTTGGTTTTTAGGTCAGTCATTTCAATGGTTAAAAGACAACGTTCCAGAAATCAAAGCATTGATATCCTACTCAGACCCAAAAGAAGGACACGCTGGAACAATCTATCAAGCTACAAATTGGTTGTACCAAGGTAATAAACTAAGGTTTAACGATAGTTGGAGTTTTAAGTTTAGTGAAGATGGTGAATGGCAACATGGTAGAACCATATTCCCAACCTATGGAACGAATAACCCAACGAAGATACAAGAACAAGTACAACGTTCATTTTGGATAAGGAAAGAGCCGAGAAAGCATAGATACGTCTATGTACTTGCAAATGGTGGTCTTAGGAGAAAGATTTTAAAGAACCTAAAACATCCAATACTTACTTACCCAAAACCGAGTGATATTGAAGAAATGGAAATCCATAAATTAGACCCAATTGAAAGAGGAGAATAAACACTACGTAGATGTGTCAAAGGTTACCATTCGAGAGATTGGTAAGGCTACTGCAAAAGAGATGATTGTAACACATCATTACTCTCATGCATGGACCATGTGTAGATACGCTCTTGGGGTATTCTACGAAACTGATAAGAATGATGTATTAGGTAATTCAGAACAACTCATCGGATGTTTAGTCTATGGGTATCCAGTAGGTAGGTCAGCAATCAAGTCCGTTATAGATGGGTTAGAGAAAGACCAATGTTTGGAATTGACACGATTGTTTATTCACGATGGTTATGGGTCTAATATAGAGTCATACGCTATGGGTCAATCATTTCAATGGATTAAGGAGAATGCTTCCAACATTAAGATGTTGTTATCATATGCTGACCCCGAACAATTACATTTAGGTGGTATCTATCAAGCAACAAATTGGTTATACCAAGATTGTCGTGATATTCAATTGATGCCGAATTATTCTATATCAATTCAAAGTAACCCACATAAGTGGATACACTCAAGAACTGTATTCTCTAAATGGGGGTCTCACAATCTAATCCATCTCAAAACCCAAATGGGTAAGGAGAACATCGCCGAGTTTTGGAGAAAGAAGGAATCTGCTAAACACCGATACATTCAAGTATTAGGTCAGACCAAATCAGAGAAACGTAAGTTGGCTAAACAACTTAAACATAAAGTAAGTCCATATCCTAAAGATGCAAGTGAGTTCCTATCAGAGGTAGTACATCACGAAACGTTCGAGCCAGAAAATAAAGTAAATTTTTGGTAATGTGGATAACTTTAACAATTATTTAACATTAAAAGTTGGTAAACCCAACTAAATGTCGTATATTTACATAGTAAAAGAGGTCGGAGTACCTCGAATATTTAATGTTTAAAAAGAAAAAACAAATTATGGCAGAAATGGTGGTAACACATGGTAATGGTATCAAAAATCAGTTTAGGTTATCTGAATCTGATTTTTATAAGATACCATCAATGAAAGAAGTTGATTTAGGAAATCAACCAACAGCATACGAAGCATATCTTTATTGTATCAAAGATTTAATATCTGGTAAAATGTACTTAGGGGTACACAAACTTAATGATAAATTATATTGGACTTCTATGAAACATTTAGAAGGATTGGGAATTCTTCAAGGTGATGAACCCCGTATTCAATATAAAATATTAGAATATGGTGAGTATTCTACTATGAAAAACAAAGAAGCTGATGAAATAGATAAGCATGATGCGGTTCGTTCTCCTGATTTTTGGAATCAAATGTATGGTTCATATCACAAAGAAAAAATGAGACTTTCATTAGTTAAAAAGATTGTATCTAATATAGAGAATGGTGTATATTCTATCACAACTGAAAAGGTATCTGATTTGGTTAAAATATCAACTTGGCAAGTTAGAGAAGGGGAATATATTCCTGGGTTACTTAAATATATAAAATCTAAAATCAACGAAGTTAGTGGTAGTACTAAAAATTGTAATCCAATTATTATATTAGAAGATAGGTTAAATCAGAAACTATATAGAGAAACTGATTTGCGAATTGATGGGGCACATACACTAAAAAGTGCTCATAGCTGTGGTTCACTTACAATAAAAGTAATCAGAATACCTAAAGAGGTACACGCGGATTTATCGGCTAGTGAGATTGAGATGGTTGCAACTTTACTTAATAGAGATAAAGATGTTAGAAAAGAACCAAATAGTAAAGAAACTTTAGCAAAAACGCTATTCGGGTTTTGGTTAAGAAGTAGATTAGAAATAGATTCAGATGATAATATTGAATTGCTAAAATCTTCTGGTAAAGATTCTTCTGAAAGAAAAGATATCTTTAAAAAAGCTGAAGAACTTAAAAAATCATATTTGTATGAAACTCTTCAAAATGTAGTATTGATTGATTATCAAGAAGCAGATAAAGAGATTCTTACTAAAGCTGTAACTAAAAGTACAACTGATGTTACTTTAGGTATATCACAATCATCATCTTCACTTCGCTGGGATAGGGCATGTGAGAAACTACAAGATGATAAAGAGGGTAGAAAGCACCTTGTTTATTACGTTTATCATTCATCATTTGTGTCAGCTGAAGAATTGTGGGTAGATGAGGAGATGAAATTAAGAGAACGATTAGATTATTGGTTAACATCAAAGGGGTATACTTACGAAATAATAGAAATGCCTTATAAACGAGAAAAAATTATACTTTAATGAATTTTTGGGAAGCAGTAGATTACAAAAATGCTAGGAAAGTATTGGTAATCCCGAATATTACAAATTCATCTAATATTGAGAAAGACTCGTTTATTGATGTGATACATAATCATATCAAGGCATTAGATAAGTGTGGTGAATACTATTGGAATGTATTAGTTCCAAAGGGTAAGGTTACTAAGAAGTTAAATCTACCAAATGTAAAGCAAATTGAGATTCACATTCCAGGTGATATGATGAATCAACGTTCATTCCCATCAGTCGACTTGATGAAGATATTGAAGGATGGTGAATATGATGTAATTTATTCACATCTTCCAGATTGGCCGCAAGTTGGTAGATACGCTAAGTGGGGAACTAAAATTATAGGATATTCACATTGGTTTGAGGGAAGTAAACACTTACCTTGTAATGGTGTAGATAGGAGAGATGGTAAAGCAAAGTGGTTATGGTTACCAATTGAACTACTTGGTATTTCTCAAATGGAAACCTGTTACCTAAATACCCAAGACCAAAAGAATAGAGTTCTTGCTGAGGCTAAGGAGTTATTTAATGATGAGTTCGTAAATAAGTTGGATGATATCCTAACTGTTTGGAACTTAGGAGTACCTCAAGACAAAATTGTAGAAGAGGTAAAGTCTACTAAAGAAAATATCATTGTATTCAATCATAGACCAGCGGCATACAAAGGGTATCCTAAGTTTATTGAAATGATGGAAGAGTATCGTACTCAAAGACAAGATTTCACGGTGTGGATTCCACAATTAAGTGGTAAGATACCATTCGCTTGGATAGATAATACGAAAGTACCTAAACATGAATACTACCAACGACTTCAGAATTGTAAGGTAGGTGTTCAAATGAAACAGACAAACTATGGGTGGTCAGTAAGTGGTACGGATTGTATGATGAATGGTACTCCTATGATTTGGCATGATTCTGATTGTTATCACGAGATTGACCCTAATGGGTTATTCTTTAAAACTAAAAAAGAATTCTTCGCTCATTTAGATGGTATTTTGGATGATGACACATTCAGACAAGAACGAGATGATATGTCACTTCAGAGAGCAATGGAACTCTCAAATAATGAAGATAAGATGATTAAAGAACTACATAAAAAACTAACTGATTAATGTATCAAAATGTATACTTCGAAAAAGAAAATAATCTCATCCATTGTTGGGATGATGAGAAAGGGTACTTCACATCTAAATACCGTAGATATGCTTACGTTAGAGATGGTAATGGTTCTCACACTTCTATTCACGGAGAGCGTCTTAAAAAGATAAACTTTTGGAAGCAAGACGATGGTCTTGAATTGTATGAAAGTGATGTAAACGAGATGACACGATATCTGATTGACCAATATGGTGATTCGGATGAGGTATCAACTGGTCATACTGTACTTACCTTTGATATAGAGGTAGAGATGAATAGCGGTCTACCCGATACAATTGAGGCTAAGAATGCAATGACATCAGTCGCAGGTCATGACTCAGTAAGCGGTGACTACTTTGTATACGTTGTAAACAAAGGTGAGAAGATTGATAAGACAATCAAAGGTGCTAAAGTAGAATCGTTCGATACTGAAGAACAAATGTTAATGGCTTTCCTAAACAAATGGAAAGAGATTAACCCTACTATTATTACTGGATGGAACATTGACTTCTTTGACGTTACCTACCTATATAATAGAATGAAGAGAATGTTAGGTGAGTCTGTAGCAAATCAGTTATCACCTATTGGTAAAGTCCATTGGAATAAATATCGTAATCGTTATTTGATTGCAGGTGTTTCGGCATTGGATTATATCGCTCTATTCAAAAACTTTACTTATACCGAATACCCAAATTATCGATTGGATACAATTGCTAATTTAGAGTTAGGTAGGGGTAAGATTGAATATGAAGGTAATCTTGACCAACTATTCAGAGATGACTTAGAAAAGTTTATTGAGTATAACTTAGTAGATGTTGAATTGGTCGTTGACATGGACAAGAAGCTTCAGTTCATTGATTTGGCTAGAGCAATATGTCACGCCGGACACGTGTTCTATGAGGATTTCCTATTCTCATCAAAGTGGTTAGAGGGTGCAATGTTAACGTTCCTACGTAGAAGTGGACGTGTTGCTCCAAACAAACCAAGACGAAAAGCTCGTAATGAAGATGGAACCGAGGTTGAAGGTAAGTTTACTGGAGCTTATGTAAAAGAACCAAAGCCGGGTCTTTACAAATGGGTCTATGATTTGGATTTAACATCACTATACCCATCTATCATTATGACTATCAATATCTCACCTGAGACTAAGATTGGTAAGTTAAAGAACTATGTGGCTGAAGACCATATGAAGGGTAACATTGAATCATACTCTATTATAGATGACGATGGTAACGAGTTCCCACCATTAGATAGGGGTAAGTTTATGGACTTTATTCAAAAATCAAACTACTCAGTAGCTGCTAATGGTGTTTTGTATCGTAGAGATAAGGTAGGGGTTATTCCTGAAATTCTAAATGTTTGGTTTGACAAACGTGTGGAATACAAAGACCTTATGAAAAAACATGGTAAGGAAGGTAATCAAGAATTATATACATTCTACTCCCAACGTCAGCTAGTTCAAAAGATTATGTTGAACTCCTTATATGGAGTATTGGGTCTACCATCATTCAGATTCTATGATGTGGATAATGCTGAGGCTACTACAATTACAGGTCAGACTGTAATTAAGACTACGGAGTTAATCGCTAATCAGTACTATACAAAGAACATTGGTAAGGAAGCCGATTATAATGTGTACACAGATACAGATTCCGTATTCTATCAGGCAGCTCCGCTTGTAAAAGCTCGTAACCCTGAGATTGACGAGAACTCAGATGAACAAATGATTCCAGCAATTCTGTCGGTGGCCAAAGAGGTTGAAGAACACATAAATAATGTTTATGACCAGATGGCATTTAAATTGTTCAATGTAGACACTCATCGATTTGATATCAAACAAGAAACAATCGCTAAGGGTGGTTTTTGGGTATCGAAGAAGAGATACGCTCAATGGATTATTAACGACAACGAAGTTGATTGTGATAAGTTAGATGTTAAGGGGTTGGATGTAAAACGTTCATCGTTTCCAACTTACTTTAAAGAAGTGATGTCGACTGTGTTGATGGATATCCTAAAGGATGCAGACAAAGACGAACTTGACCAAAAGATTTTGGATTATAAGGATGGGATGACTGACCAAGAGTTTGTAGATATCGCTAAAAACTCTGCTGTAAAACATATGTCAAAGTATAGATTCAAAGACCAAGCAATTGGTGAATTCATGAAAGGTACACCGGCACACGTTAAAGCTGCTATCACTTATAATCAGTTGTTAAAGAAGTTCAATGCTCCCTTTAAGTATGAACCAATGAAAGATGGTGATAAAATCAAATGGGTATATCTAAAAAAGAATCCACTTGGATTAGAGACCACCGGATTTACTGGACACTCAGACCCACCGGAAATCAATGAGTTCATTCAACAATACATTGATTATGATTTGATTTGGGAAAAGGAATTGAATAATAAGCTAGACGATTTCTATAAAGCAATGAATTGGGACAAACCAAATCCGAATCTCGCACACGCTGCACAATTTTTCTCATTTTAATTAGGATAGTCCAAATTAATTTCGTATATTAGTACAATAAATAACAAATAAAAACAATGAAAAAGAATTCTTTTGAAGGTTTCATCTCCCGTTACAACTTGGGCGGTGAAGTTGAGTCGGTAAAAATCAACTCAACGGACGATGGAATGAGTGTTTCCTTTATCTCAGACGATAAGACCCTATTGGGTACTGTCGAGAGTGAAGAGAAGTCATTCCCAAATGGTGAGTATGGTGTTTACACTACTTCACAATTAAAAGGACTACTCGGTGTATTGGGTAGTCAAGTAGATGTTAAAGAAGGTGAGGCTGCTTTGGTATTCTCTGACACTAAAACATCAGTAAACTATATGTTGGCTGATTTGTCAGTAATTCCTGTAGTTCCTGAGTTGAAGGCTCTTCCACCATTTACATCAACTGTAACTATGGATGATGACTTCGTATCTACGTTCTCTAAAGCAAAGGGTGCTATGTCTGATTCAGACACATTTACATTCACGTGTAAAGATAGTAAGGGTGAAGTAGTTTTAGGTTATTCTAAAATCAATTCAAACCGAATCTCTATTGCAGTAGATTGTACGTGTGAAGGTGACGTAGACCCGATTTCATTCTCAGCTAAGTATTTGAAAGAAATCCTTGGTGCTAATCGTAATGCTAAATCATCTTCATTGAAGATTTCTCCACAAGGGTTGGCTCATGTATCATTCGAACATGAAGGATTTAAGTCTAATTACTTTTTAGTAGAGATTAAGTAATATGCAGTTTTGGGACTCAGAACCAGCGAAAGCGGAATTTGACTACGAAGTTGAGAAGCAGAAGTTCATTGACAACATGGACTATCTTGCCTCAATGACCGTAGAAGAACAAACTCTATACAAAAAATGGGTTGAGTGGAATGCTGACTTACCATCTTCTATGAAGAGGAAAGCAGCTATGGCTCAATACATTGACCAACTATGGTCACCAACCGATATCATGAATAAGGAGCAAACAATCCAAGAGATTGATGCACTTGACCCTTATGTTGAGATAGTCGCTGACGCTAAAGAATCAACGAGATGGACTGAGGTTCGCAAATTGATTCATACGATGTCATTTTCAGCTAATCCAGGTCGTAATATAAAATTATATATTAAAGACCGAGTTAGTGGGAAGTTGTTAGGTTTAGTTTCGTTGGGTTCTGATGTTACCTCATTGGGAGTTAGAGATACCTACATTGGGTGGGACAAGGAAAATAAGTACAAACATGGTAGGCTTAACCACACAACAATCGCAAGTACGATTGTATGTACCCAACCATTGGGATACAACTTCTTAGGTGGTAAATTAGTTGCTTGTATGACCACTTCCCCAATCGTTCGTAACCATTGGAAAGAGAAGTACGGCCAAGAGCTAATTGCGGTAGGTACCACTTCTTTGTATGGTATCCACTCCCAATATAATGGTATTCCACATTTCAAAACACTTGGAGAATCTGCTGGAAAGGTTTCCACTAAACCAGATGACTCGGTATATGAACCATGGCATCATTGGGTTAGAGATAATCTAAGTGACGATTATATCAAAACCACAACTCAGAAGGAAGGAATTGAAGGACCTGTATCAGGTGTTAAACAACGTATCCTTTCAATGATATTCAAAGAGTTGGGAATCAAACAAAGTCATTATCAGCATGGATTTAAACGTGGTGTATACTTCGCTCAAATGTATGACAATGGTAATGAGTTTCTTCGTAACGAAATTGATGCTAGTCAATTGAAATTAAAGAAGAAGTTTGAGGGTGGTGATGACTATACAATGAATTGGTGGAAACCAAAAGCTATACGTAGATATTCCAAATTATTAGATGAGGGTCGTATTAAGCCAGAACCATTGTTCTACTTAGACATCATTGGAATGAGTTGGGAAGACGCAAAGAAAAAATACTTAAAAGAAGTAGGACGATGAGTAATTCACTATGGGTTGAAAAATACCGACCAGATACATTAGAAGGCTATGTAGGTAACGAACATATCCTTGAGAAAGTAAAGATTTACATTGAGAATGAGGATGTACCCCATCTGTTACTCTATGGAGTAGCAGGTACAGGTAAGACTACACTCGCTAAAATTATCACTAATCAGATTGATTGTGATGTTATGTATATCAACGCTTCGGATGAAAACTCCGTTGACGCAGTTCGTGATAAGATTCGTGGATTCGCATCATCAATGGGATTCCGTAAGTGGAAAGTTGTAATCTTGGATGAGTCAGATTATCTGACACCAAACGCCCAAGCTGCACTCCGTAACTTAATGGAGACTTTCAGTAAATCGACACGATTCATCTTAACGTGTAACTACGTGGAGAAGGTCATTGACCCAATCCAATCAAGATGCCAGACATTTGCAATAACACCTCCATCAAAAAAGGATGTTGCTAAAAGATTACATCATATATTAACAGAGGAAAACGTAAACTTCAAAAATGAAGACCTTGCTATCTTAGTTAATAGTGGGTATCCTGATATTCGTAGAGTGTTGAACGCAGCACAACGTCAAGTAGTAAAAGGTGACTTAAAAATTGACACAACATCAACTGTTCAAGCAAATTATGCTGATAATGTAATTAAGGTATTACAAAAAGGTGGTGATGTAAAACAACAATTCATAGAAATCAGACAAATTATTACTGATTCAAAATTAAGAGATTTTACACCATTGTATAGGTCACTATATGATGGGGTAGATAGTTACGCACATAGTAAAGTAGGCCAGACCATCTTAAACATCGCAGATGGTCAGTATAAGGATACAATGGTTGTTGATAAGGAAATCAACGTAATGGCGATGATTTTAAATATTTTAATAACATTAGGAAAGTAAATTATGACAAATTCACAAGAATTATTCGAACAAATGACAGCACTATTCACAGACTTCACGGAGTCTCATAATGGTACAACCAAGAAATCAGCAACTCAAGCTAGAAAAGCAATTGGTGAAATGAAGAAATTGGTTACTGAATACAGAAAAGCTTCTGTAGAAGAAAACAAGTAATATGGCTAAGAAAAGCAAAGTAGTACAAATGGGTGGAAGTCAGCCACCCACAGCAGCTGCACCAAAAATGCAAATTGACCCGTTCAAGTTACCAACAGTGACTTGTCCAAATTGTGATGGTATATTCTTTACGGAAGTTTCCATGTACAAAGAAGTACCAGCGGTTCAATCTCCAAATGGACAAGCCTCAATGTTACCTATCCCTGTGGTAGTTTGTAACGAGTGTGGTACTGTTCATCCAAAATTCACACCAAAAGAGTTTTTTGAAGATGGAGAAACCAAAGAAGGCTAAAACCTTATTTGAACACCTCTCTGGGATAAAAGAGAAGAAAACCCCATGGGATTCCCTATCTGTTATGGATAAGAAGACATTTGAACCATATATGGTAAATCGATTCTTATCAATGAACATGGGTCTTCTTGAGCTGGTCAATGAGTTACAAATGTACACCATTGGTCAGCTCTCCCCCAAGGAGGTTTACAAATTGTATTTAGATGTATTACCAAAGAAACGTTCTTTTGATAAGTACATTAAACCAAGTGGTGGTAGTAAATACAATGAAAATGTACTAACATACCTAGCAAAGTACTTTGAGGTATCTCAACGTGAGGTAATGGAGTATGTTGACATTCTATCAAAAGAAGAAGTTACAGAAATTATCCAAAAGTACGGAGTAGATAAAAAAGATATTAAGAAATGGCTGAAGTAATAAGAGAAGCAAAAACAAAAGTTGTCCATAATGGAGAACGAACTTTGACTAATAAAACTACTGAACAAACTGCTAGGGAGTTTTGTGAGTCAACCTATCCTGTAATGATGGATGAATATAAACGTATTATGTGGGAACAATATGAAACCTTTTGTAAAAAGCAACGTAACTATGGACCTGGTAACATTTCAGTAGGTTCGGAACTCGTAACAAAAGATGATGTAAAATTGTCACTAACTGGACTATGGTTCAGAATGAATGACAAAATACAAAGACTTAAACAATTAGTGGTATTGGGTCAACCGGATGAGGTTGGTGAATCACTACAAGATACATACGCTGACCTATCAGTATATGGTATAATCGCTCAGTTAGTTCAGAACGGCAAATGGGCTAAATAACTTAACAATTTCTTAACATTAAAAGCTTGGTAATACCAGGCTTTTTTCGTATCTTTACATAGTAAAGGAGATAAAGATATGATAGAATTGTACAAAGTAGTAAACGAGACAAATTACGTAGAAGACCACACAACACAGCTAACTTTCGAGGAAGCTAGTGAATTGATTAAAGATTTGGAGAACTTCTTTCCAGACGAACAATACGCAATTCACCCCGATGAGTATGTAGAACCTAAAGAGAATAGGAACTACAACGAGGCTGCAGTAGATGGTTGGGAGGATATGTTTCCATCGTATGGGTAATATTAACATAAATAATTTGGTAAATCCAAATATAAATCGTATATTAGTAATATGAAAAAGTCAATGGTATCAAACGTATTCAACTTCCCAGCTCATACAGAGCAGGAGGGTGATAAAAAAGTATCGTATTCACAATACACCATGTGGGCTAATTGTCCTAAACAATGGAAATTGAATTATATGGAGGGTCATAAAGACTTTGACCCATCAATACACCTTGTGTTCGGTACAGCGATGCACGAGACTATCCAATCGTGGTTACAAGTGATGTACAACCAATCAGCTGTAGAAGCTGAGTCAATGGACTTAAACCAAATCCTATTAGAAGAGATGGGTAAGGAATACCAATCTATGGTAGAACGATATGGTAAGTTCACTAATAAATCTGAAATGAATGAATTCTATCAAGATGGGATTCAAATATTAGACTATCTAAGAAAGCATCGAGCTGAGTATTTCTCAGTAAAGAAGATGAGACTATTAGGTGTCGAGTTACCAATATATTATCCAACCGAGATTAACGAGAATATTATGATGAAGGGATTCCTTGATTTAGTATTCGAAGTTGTATCAGATGGTTCTATAGAAATATGGGATATCAAAACATCTACTAAGGGGTGGAATGCTTATCAGAAGAAGGATAAGACCAAAACTGCACAATTAGTACTTTACAAGAAGTTCTTTTCTAAACAATACGGATATCCAATCGAGAAGATTCAAGTTCGTTACTTTATCGTAAAACGTAAGTTGTGGGAAGAAGCTATGTTTGCTCAAAAACGTGTTCAAGATTTTGTACCTGCTCATGGTAGTATTACTATGAGAAACGTTTCCAATAGTTTCGATGACTTTATATCTAAATCATTCTTAGAAGATGGCTCATATAATACTGAAGGCGAATTTCCTGCAACGGCAGGTAAGAACTCTAAGAATTGTAAATGGTGTCCATTTAAGAAAAGTGAATTGTGTAACAAAAAGGATAGAATAAAAGAATAGTGTATGAAAAATGGATTATTATTACTAAGTGTTTCGGTGATATTATTAACATCGTCAACATTTATAATTCCAACCAAGATAGACCCTATTAATCTAGCGTCTAAGGAACTTACTATTGAAATCAATACAAGTATTCCTAAATTAAAATTAATTGAAATACCACGTAGCTATGATGATTTAATCGATGCTATTATTTGGGTAGAGAGTCGAGGTGATACATCAGCATACAACTTCCGTGAAGATGCTGTAGGAGTACTACAAATTAGACCAATTATGTTAAAAGAAGTCAACCGAATTTTAGATTTAAAAGGCGCTTCTGACATATATACATTAGAAGACAGATGGGATAGGGGTAAATCTATCGAAATGTTTTCAATAGTTTTAAATTATTATCACAAAGACAGTTCATATGAGAAAATCGCAAGGTGTTGGAATGGTGGTCCGGCGGGACTTCAAAAGAAGCAGACCAAAAAGTATTGGCGCAAGGTTCAAAAAAGACTCAACAAACATGAGAGTAGCATTAATAGGAAGTCCTAAACACGAGAATCGTGGAGAGGTAAAAGAATTAATATGGAATCTAAAAAAGAAGTTTGGTGATGAACTTATATTAATAACAAGAGGTCAGTCCGCTGGTATAGAAAAGTGGGTTCGTAAATTTGCATTGGAGTTAGGATGTAAGTATATAGAATACAATTCAGCTAATACACCAATGTCTTTATATAGTGGTATGACTAAAGAATATTATGGGAAACCATTTCACCCAACACAACCACTACATCAATACGATTGTTTAGTCAGAGGTTCTGATAAAATAGTCCATTTTGGTGAAATTAAACAAAATGAATTTAATCATTTTAAACGAGTGCTGTCTCGCTATAGTAAAACAGCAAGTTTTATATCATAATTAGGAATTTATAAATATTTTTTGTATATTTATATCTAAACAAAGAAGAAAGTTACGAATGGATAATAAAATTCAACTACCTACCCTAAAAAAGGTAGACCCGAACAAACCAAAAAAGAAGAAAATCCTTCTTCTATCAGATGACCTCAGACTCCATAGTGGTATCGCTACACAATCCAAGGAGTTGGTATTGTCTACATTAGATAAATACGATTGGGTACAATTGGGTGCTGCATTAAAACATCCCGACCAAGGTAAAGTTTTTGACATCTCAGTAGATGCTGGAAAAGAAGCCGGTGTGGATGATGCATATTTAAAGGTTTATGCTAACACTGGTTATGGTAATCCGGAAATCCTCCGTGAATTAATAAACATTGAAAAGCCAGACGCTATCCTACACTTCACCGACCCCCGGTTTTGGAAGTGGTTGTATGATATGGAAATGGAAGTACGTCAGATTGTTCCTATTATGTATTATAACATATGGGACTCATTACCAGACCCGATGTGGAATGCTCCATTCTATGCAAGTTGTGATTTGCTTATATCCATCTCAAAACAAACATATGGTATCAACAAACGTACTCTTGAAAAATATAATATGCCGAAAGAAGATTGGGCATATAAATACATACCACATGGTGTGTCTAAATACTTTAAACCAATTTCATCAGATAGCCAATCTTTAATTGATTTCAAGACGAAGAATGGGTTAAACGAATATGACTTTGTAGTTCTATGGAATAATAGAAACATTCGTAGGAAAGTACCCGGTGATGTAATTCTTGCATTCAATGAGTTCGCTAAACGACATGAAGACAAGAAGGTTTGTTTATTAATGCACACTCAACAAGTTGACGAAAATGGAACTGATATTCCTGCAATAATTAAACATAATACGACTCATGGTGATTATAAATTCACAAATGGCCATATGACTACAAAGGAATTGAATCTCTACTATAACTCCGGTGATGTTATTTTAAACATAGCATCCAATGAAGGTTTTGGTCTTGCATCATGTGAGGCATTGAGAGCAGGTACACCAATTATAGTAAATGTTACTGGTGGGTTACAAGACCAATGTGGATTTGACTTTGAAGGTGATGAACTCACCGCAGATGATTATGTAAAGATAGGTTCACTACACGATAGACGTGAGTGGTCTAAGAATGAAGCATTGGGTCATGGTAATTGGGTATACCCAGTATGGCCATCAAATAGGTCACTACAAGGGTCACCACAAACTCCATTCATTTTTGATGATAGATGTGATTTTATAGAAGTAGCAGAGCAACTTGGTAACGCACTTAGAGATGGTAGAGACCATTTAGAAGCAATGGGTAACTATGGTAGTGAGTGGGTTCAGGGTGAGAGTGGAATGGCATCCGAAACTATGGGTGATAAATTTATTGACGCAATTGATGGATGTCTTAAAAATTGGACACCACGTAAACGATTTGAAATATATACAACATGAAAAAATTATGTGTAGTTAGTTGCCCTATAGCAACACGAAGTGGGTATGGTTCAAGGTCACGTGACCTCGTTCGCTCTCTAATTGAAACAAAAGGTGATGAGTGGGATATTAAAATCCTACCTCAACGTTGGGGGCAAACTCCTCAAAACGCTCTTACAACGGAAGACGATGATTTAACATCAAGACTCATAATAGGTAAGATGGATACTAAGCCGGATATTTGGGTGCAGATTACAATTCCAAGTGAATTCCAAGCAGTAGGTCATTTTAACATAGGTGTTAGTGCGGTCATAGAAACCACAGAAGCGCCAGCTTCGTTCATCGATGGGTGTAATCGTATGGATTTAAACATAGTATCATCAGAACATTCTAAGATAACCTTGAATGCTGTATACGATAAGATGGATAAGAACACAAAACAAAAATTGGGTGAGGTAAAAATTGAAAAGCCAGTCGAGGTTTTGTTTGAAGGGTTTGATGAAAATGTATATGATAATAAAGCAAAAGTATTGTCTTCAGTTGATGATGTACTAAGTGTAGTAAAGGAAGACTTCGCTTTCCTATTTGTAGGTCATTGGTTACAAGGTGGCATTGGTCATGATAGAAAGAACGTGGGTGGTATGATTCATACATTCTTCAATACGTTTAAAAATAAAACAAAGAGACCTGCGCTGATTCTAAAAACATCGATAGTATCTCCTGGTATTACAAATGTACATGAAATAAGAAAACGTATTGACCTACTAAAAGGTATGATTGATTCCAAAAATCTACCTAACGTGTATATATTAGATGGTGATTTATCAGATGATGAGATGAACTCATTATACAATCACCCAAAGGTAAAAGCTCATGTATCGTTTACAAAGGGTGAGGGATTTGGCAGACCCTTATTAGAGGCGTGTATTAGTGGTAAACCAATTGTTGCTTCAGCTTGGAGTGGTCACTTAGACTTTCTAAATCCGGACTTTAATTACCTAATTGGTGGTGAATTACAAAATGTAGATAAGAGTGCTGCTAATGAGTGGATACTCACATCCGCCAAATGGTTTAATATAAATTTTGGTGAAGCTGGTGGTACTATGAAGTGGGTTTATGATAATTATAAGAAATCACTTGAGAAGTCTCGTAAGAATCGTAAGTATGTAAAGGACAACTTTACACTCAGCCAAATGTCAAGTAAATTGAACAAAATACTTGACACTTACAAAGTAGGTGATGGTCCAACACAAGTAGGATTAAAGTTACCAACTTTGAAAAAGAAAAATACACCAACTGAACTCAAACTACCAAAGTTAAAGAAAGTACAATAATCAATGAGCGACTATACATCAATACATAGAACCAAAATGAGGGACCAAACTCGGATATCAAAAACCAAGTTAGAACGTGGTATGGTCGCTAAAATTAGATACAAAAGAGTAGATGGTGAAACTTTGTATTATTACGTATTTGTATTACAACCTGATTTTAGAACGAAGTTTCATTGTTTAGACCTTAAACATATATCACCTCCTTTGATGACTAAGATGGCAAGTACATTGAAAGAAGTCGTTAGTATAACCCCAATGGTAAAGAAGTTAGACTTGACAAAATTAGACCTTGATGTAGCTTCTAAAAGATTCTATCTTAATGAGATAAGAAATAAAAAACTAAAAGTAGGGTATCGTACTCTTATTGAAAAAAACATAACATCAGTAACGGTTTACAATTATGACTATGGTGTATTTGATAGAGTAGACACTAGAGCTAATAGAGAAAGTGCCGAAAATGCCAAAAATGCCGAAAATGATGGGACTCCTGACTTTTTACAAGGAATATAATATATGAAAATCAGTTACGCAATCACAGTCAAAGATGAGTTCTTACAGATTCAAACATTACTACAAAAGTTAATCACACTAAAACAACCACAAGATGAGATAGTCGTATTGTGGGACTCTAAGAATGGTGATTCAATGGTTGAAACATACTTACGTAAGATGAACGTAGAGAGGTCTTATTTCAAGTGGTATCCATATGAGTTTGATGGACACTTCGCAAATCTAAAGAATAAACTTACCGACTATTGTAGCGGTGATTACATCTTTCAGATAGACGCAGACGAATACCCACATGAAACCCTCATGGACAACATCCACTCTATCATTGAAGCAAATGATGTGGATATTATACTCGTACCAAGAGTAAACACAGTCGAAGGTCTAACACAAGACCACATTCAGAAATGGGGTTGGAATGTAAACGATAAAGGATGGGTAAACTTTCCAGACCCACAATGGCGAATTTATAGAAATTCAAAATCTATTCGTTGGGAAAATAAAGTACACGAGAAACTCGTTGGATACGATACTATATCAAACTTACCATGGGCAGAGGAATTGTCACTCTACCATCCAAAGGAAATTGAAAGACAAGAACGACAAAACGAATATTACGATACCCTTGTGTAATTCCACAATGGAAACGACACGTGTGTCAAAAGAAAATTTAACAATTTATCTATGAAACAATCAATAGGGATAATAGGTCAGGGGTTTGTCGGTAACGCTATTTACCAAAAGTTTAAAAACTACTTTAGCGTTCTAACTTACGACCTTGATAAATCCAAAAGAACTACGGAAACCTTAGTCGAGGTAGTCAAAGCTTCGAATGTTGTATTTGTATGTGTTCCAACTCCAATGAAAAGGTCGGATGGTTCATGTGACATCTCAATTGTACATTCGGTTTTAAAAGAAATCAATTCTATTGATAAGGATGTTGTTGTAGTCATCAAGTCTACAATACCACCTACCACAACAGAGAAGTTTAATAACGAGTTTAAGAACATCACAATTGTTTTTAATCCAGAATTCTTAACGGAAGCGAACGCAGTACAAGATTTTGAAAATCAATCTAAAATTATATTAGGTGGTCCTCGAAAAGGTACAACGTTACTTAAACAAATTTATGGATTAGTATTTCCATCAACTCCCATTATAAAAACCGGCTCTACACACGCAGAAATGGTGAAGTATTTTACGAATACATTTTTAGCTACGAAGGTTTCGTTTGCTAATGAGATGTATGAAATATGTAATAAGTTGGATTTGGATTACGATAAAGTAATTGAGTATGCAACGTATGATGAGAGGTTGGGTAAATCACATTGGTCAGTTCCGGGTCCCGATGGAGACTTGGGGTTTGGTGGTCATTGTTTTCCTAAAGACTTATCTGCTATATTACGATTGGCTGAAGACTTAGGTACAACACACAACGTCTTATCAGCTACTGAACAAACAAATAATAAAGTTAGAACTAATAAAGATTGGGAAACCATGGAAGGAAGAGCTATATCATAATGGAATTTTGGAGAACAGAAAATAATAGAGTAACATCGGTTGGTAATGTAAATAGGTTGGGGTTCTCAGTTGATGATGCATCGTACATACCTGATGAATACTTAGAAGCTAAGAATTTTGTAATTCTAAGAACCTGCTTTGGTGTAGGGGATTGGGGAATCATTTCAGCATTCCCACGGAAGTTAAAAGAAAAGTATCCGGATTGTAAGGTGTGGGTGCCCTCATCAAAATTACTTCGTGAGATGTTTGGTCATTTAGAACAAAATTGGTCAGCATGGGATGACCCATTTAAAGTAGTTCATACTATCTTTGATAATAATCAATATGTTGATGGGTTTGTAGATTCGTTTGAGGATGATGTGTTTAATGACCATTACAGAATTTACAATGGTGATGAAGACGTTCCATTATTAGAGCAGATGATGCGGTTTTGGCAATTTGATACCTTTGATGATATTGAGCCTGAATTATACTGGACCGATTCTGAGAAGAAATTAGGTGATGATATTATTAAGGAACACGTTGATGGTAAATTTGGAACACTACTGATTTCTAATAGATATGATGGTGAGGGTCATGGGATGATTCAACAAAAATTAGATGAACATAATCTACCAATGTTCTATTGGACTTCTAACTCTGATACTGGGTTTGACTTTACAAAAACATTAGATATGAGACACATTGATACACGTATACAATTGTATATCAAATCCAGAGCTCATTTCAATGTTGGAAACCAAACTGGTATGAATGATACTATTGCTAAATATGCACCGACTCATACAATACCAAGAGGAAAATTAGGTTCTAACTTAGTTAGAAGTGAGAAGTATATGATAGACCCGATTGAAGAAGCATTGAAGGAACTGCCTGATAAGTGGGAAAGTAAAACTACAACTTCTAAGAAATGGAAACGTGGCTTGTATAATTTTATCAAAAATAGTGATGTATCGTCTGTTTTAGAGATAGGTACATCAGCCGGACACACTACATACTTTGTAGCACATTTTGTTGATAGGGTTTCAACGGTTGAAGTCGATTCTACCAGAGTGGCTAAAGCCCGTGAATTCACAAAAAAATTCAATAACATAAACTTTATTTGTCAGAGTGCATATGATGGTGAATGGCAGTTTGGATATCATGATTTAACTATTATAGATTGTATTCATGAATACAAGTATGTTAAAATGGACATCCAAAACGCAATTAAGTTAGGAACTAAGTATATTGCATTTGATGATTATGGTTTATTTCCTGAGATTAAACAGGCAATTGATGAGTATGTAGCTGATGGTAAGTTATCTATAATAACTAAGATAGGGTATCCTAAAGGAACGCATTTTCATATGTCAAAATCATCTAATACCACAACCGACAAGCGATTATCAGATGCAGAAGGTGTAATTTGTAAAGTATTATGAGAATAGCAATTTATACATCCATCTTCGGTGGGTATGATGATTTAATCGATGACCAATTGCAAATGGATGGCGTTGATTATATATGTTTTACTGATAGGGATATTAAATCTAAAACTTGGAAAGTTGTAAAATCAACTCCAATTTATAATGATGCAAATCGAAACGCTAAAAAGTATAAAGTATTACCCCATCGATATTTGGAGGATTACGATTGGTCGATTTGGGTTGATGGTAATATCAAAGTAATCTCAGATATTAGAGGTACGTGTCTTGACAATTCATACAAAGTATATGACCATACACAGGTGTTTGATAATAGAAATTGTATCTATGATGAAGCTCAGACAATCTTAAACTTTGGAAAAATAAACTCAGAAAGAGAACCGGAACGTGGTATTAAAGCTTGGAAAGATAATCCTGAATTAATTGTAAAACAAATGAACCGATATATTTCGGAAGGATACCCGAAACAAAACGGATTAGCTACTAACCCAATTATAATTAGAAATCATAATTCAACCGATGTTGTTAAAAACATGGAAGACTGGTGGTTGGAGATAAAACATAACTCGAAGCGTGACCAATTAAGTTTTAATTATATTGCTTGGAAAAACAACTTTAATTTTGTATATTTACAAGGTGACAGTCGGAAAAATGAATACTTTTTACAAACAGGAAAACACAAAGGAAAATAATATGGGATATTTCATTCACCACCGAAGGGGTCAATGTAAATCTTACTATTCAAATCTGAAGAGTAATACTTATAATAATCAGAAGTGTATAGTACTTAGTGCAAAAAACAAAGGTGAATTAAAAAAAGGTGATATCACCTTTAATGATAAGACTTGGTTAGAAAACTCATGCGATTTACAGGGTATTAACCACATTTCATTAACCATGGATACTATCGCCGAAGAAACTGCCTATGTGTCTAAAGTAAAATATTTTTATAATTATTTATTAGATTGTGATTATGAATATGTTATGGTATCAGATTCAACCGATTGTGTTATATTAAAAAATCCTGATGAAGCTATATCATTATTAGATAAGTATAAATGTGATATACTATATGGGGTTGGTGCTTGTAATGATTGGGAATCATTCACAATGTCAGAACGTGATACCTTTAATAAAAGCCTATATGGTAATACAAAAATAAATACCGGAGTTTGTATTGCAAGAGTGAGTGTTCTAATAAAATTATACAAACGTATTATTGAATACATGGATGAGTCAGTCTCAGCCAGTGCATATTATCACAAGTATAGAGCTAAGAATGGGTATATTGATTGGTCTACTGAAAAACTAAATGAGTTTCCACATGGTGTATCTTGTGACCAGGTTATTATAAAATATTTAATAAAAGAATTTCACCCACATCTTAAATTAGATGTTAATGGGTTATTAACAAATAAACGATGAAAATATTAGTTACAGGTGGTGCGGGATTTGTAGGAACAAACCTCATCAAAAGATTATTAAGTGATGGGCATAAAGTGGTGTCTATCGACAATTATTATACTGGTAAGAAAGAAAATCACCAAAAGGGATGTAAGTACCTCAATCACGACCTCAGAAATCTTACTGAATTTATGGATGTTGATGTCGTATTTCACTTAGCAGCTATAGCACGGATACAACCATCATTCAAATTACCCAAAGAGTATTTTACTACCAATGCAAATGCAACTCTAAACTTAGTAGATTGGTGTGCTAACAACAACGTACCAATTATATACGCAGGGTCATCGTCTAAACATAGTGGTAGATTCAAAAATCCATATACATTTTCAAAGGATGTGGGTGAGGATATCATAACATTGTACCAAGAACATTTTGGGTTACAATCAAGCATAACTCGGTTCTATAACGTATACGGACCACACCATCTAAAAGAAGGTGGGTATTGTACTTTGATTGGTAAGTGGGAGAGTGCTATAGAAAATAGTAAACCCTTAACTATCTTTGGTGATGGGACCAAGCGTAGGGATTTTACCCACATTGACGATATTGTAGACGCTCTTGTAAAAATTATGGAGCAAGAAGCATATGGGTATGATTTTGAATTGGGTAGGGGTGTGAATTACTCTATCAAAGACATTGCTGATATGTTCGAACACAATGACATTGTATATGAAGACGACAAGCCCGGCGAGGCATTAGTAACTTTATGTAACGATGATACCGCATCACTAAGATTGGGATGGTCCCCAACACGTAATATAGAAGATTACATAAAGGAATTCATAAAATGAAATCAAAAAAAATAATAGGATTTACAAGTGGGTATTTTGATGTAATGCATCGAGGCCATGTAATGATGTTACAGGAATGTAAACGTTATTGCGATTATCTAATAGTAGCAGTACATTCAAATAAAATTAAAACTAAACAACCGGATGGTCGTGTAAAACTTGACAGTGTATGGTCTATAGAAGACCGCGCTTTTATGGTTAGTATGAACAAATTTGTTGATGAGGTTATTGTATATAATAGTGAGAGCGAACTAAATGAATACTTATTTGATAACAAGGATAACCTCGATGTCCGTATCTTAGGTGAGGACCATAAGGACAAACCCTATACCGGTCATTTATTAGAAATTCCAGTTATATTTAATAGTAGAAAACATTCATATAGCTCTACTAATATTATCAATGAAATAATAAAAAAACGAGGATGATTACAGAAATAATCTTTTCAGAGTTTGGCCCTAGGGACTCAGCAAATCAATCATGGGAGACTCCAATGGGTAGATTGGACCCAACATACACTTCATTCAAAAAACACTTTCCAAATGCAAACTACGTTGTGTACACCGACCAATTGGATATCGCGGATAATTACCCAAACGTTGAGGTTAGGTATATAGATGTTGATAACGACAGCCCATTTTCTAAAAAAGATAACAGATATGGGTGGCATTGTTGTGATTACTATCAAATTATTGGGTTATTGGACTCAAAGGCTGACATCGCGATATCGGCCGATACTGACCTTCTGATTGTGTCTAATGAAGTTAAGTCGTTACTACCGATTACTAAAAAGTTTGGAATCTGTGTACCAACCAACGAACGCCAATTAGTTAAAGTTGATGGTATTATAGGTGCTAATTCGGATTACGTAATCGGTGAGGATGAGAGTTTGGGTAATATCTTAACATATGATGCATGGTGGATGAGTTTTGATACATCGAACCAACGGAGTCGGTTATTTTTAGAAGAGTATCGTAATCTAATGGCAACCAATCATAAACGAGCCCCATTACAAATGTCCCGAGCTGCATGGAATACTACAGTGTATCCATATAGTATGCCTATCCAATGGGGTGTTGGTAACGGCCACATTGGCTGTAAAAACGAAATAATTTTACACCTTGGTCATAACTCAGTTAAAAAGCATTATCTAAAGACCCCATTATGAAAAACATAGTATTTATACCAAATATTGATTTAGGTAATGGTAGAAACACACCATATCACTATTCAATCAAAAGTTGGAAACATTGGTGTGATGCCAATGGTGTAGAGTTGATTGAGTGGACCGAACCAATCACAGATGTAACTAAATTCAAAGTAACACTTCAACGTTATTGGGTTCATGACATTTTACAAAATAATGAAATTGAATACGACCAGGTTTTAATTGTAGATGCAGATACAATCATACACCCCGACACTCCAAACTTTTTTGAAGAAACTGATGGTAAGTTTTCCGTAGTTGTTAATAATGGATGTTATGAGTGGACAACTCGTAGTATTAAAGAATGGGGTAATGCTATGTTTCCAACCGACCCAAAAGTTAAGCCATGGCAATACTTTAATGGTGGTTTTCAGATAACAAACAAAACACATATTCCATTTTATAAAGAGGTACAAAATTATTATTTAAATAATATTGACTTGATTAATGAATGGAACGACAAAATAAAGGCCGGAACCGACCAGACTATCATTAACTATTTGGCTAAACTACATAAGATTGAAACTAAGTATATGAGTGAATCTTATAATTTACAGGATTTATTTAGAAAGAATCTATTGCACATTCCCACTCATTCATGGTTCGCTGATGAATTGAGATTCTTAGAAGCTGGGTGGATATACCACTTTAACGCAATACCAAAAAATCCAAGAGATGTATCTTATTGGATGGAACGAACTTATAAAGAATTATATGAAACATAAATACAATATATTAGATGGTGTTGTAGAAAAAAACCTACAACATAAAGATACCACATCTTTAAAGTGGAAGAAAGACGTAATCGATTTCTTTCATTCTAAAAAATTAAAATCATGTTTAGAAGTGGGTACGTGTCATGGGGTAACTGCTAAGGTGTTAAGTTCCTTATTTGTTAATGTAGATACTATCGAATTTAACCCAAACCGAATGGCAAAGGCTAAAGAATATTGTGAAGGTATTGATAACATCAATTTTCTAATAGAAAACGCATATGATGTAAAAACATATAATAAGTTAAAGACGTATTATGACGTAGTAGTAATCGATTGTATGCATTTATATGAAAATGTAATATTTGATATTAACCAAGCATTAACTAAAATGAATCCCGATACTGGCATTTACTTAGTATTTGATGATTATGGCCATCCAGATTCACCTGGAGTTCATAAAGCAGTCAACGAAGCAATTGACGCGGGGTTAGTAGTAGTATCAGAAATAGGGGAGCCGGCTGGTTTTATTGTCAATCGAACTGATGGTACCAGCTTTACAACTATTCATAAAGAAGGTATAATCCTAAGTTACGGAGTAATATGAAAATAGCATTCTTTACAGAAATGGGATTTAAGGGTAAGGTTCACCGAACACATCCTAATATGAGAACTGAATTCGCATGGATGGTTGGGCTTAACGCAGACCATTTTAATCTAAACGATACTCCCGATGATACTGATTATGATTTGGGTATTGTTATAACACCTAAGAATTCACCTGAAAAGGTAGATTTAGAACGTTTGAAGTTGTTTTGTAAAAAAATAGGTGTGATGCAAGAGGGCCCATTTTGGTTCTATCAAGACTACGAACTGAATAACCAGATTAATTACTACAACAATCTCACATCAGCTGATATTATATTTGCACATAATGAACAAGATAGAAAATATTATAAAGGTTTAACAAACCACAAAGATGTGAGGGTACTACCATCGTTAATGATTTCAGATGCTATTGGTGAGTTACCAACTGAAGACAGAAGTGGTATTATGATTGGTGGTAATATGGTAAGTTGGTATGGTGGATTTGATTCATTTGTATTAGCATCCTCAGTTACAGATGAAATATACCAACCACAAATGGGCAGAGCGTTACCAAACGAGGAACAGTTAGGTATTAGTCAATTGCCCTACTTACGATGGGATGAGTGGATTAAAGAGTTGAATAAGAGAAAGTTAGGTATCCATATGATGAGAACACATGCGGCTGGTACATTCGCTCTAAACTGTAGTTACTTAGGGATTCCTTGTATTGGGTATGAGGAGTTAGATACTCAAAGAATCCTTCACCCAAATCTATCAGTAGAGAATGGTGATATTGAAACTGCAAGAAAATTAGTAAATAAGCTGTGGACAGATTTGGATTTCTACGAAGAAAATTGTATATTAACAAAACAACTATACAATAAACATTATTCAGAAGCCATATTTAAAGAACGATTTAAGATATGATAAGTAAAAAAGATATAAGTTTCATTCAACCGAGTAGAAACAATTTAAAATACCTAAAGTGGTCTTACGATTCAATTAGAAAGAATGGTGGGTCAGAACCAACTGTATGTGTAGCTGATGATTTCAGTAACGATGGTACATGGGAGTGGTGTCAAGAGATGATGGAGTCAGACCCAAACTTCAAAGCAATTAGAAACGAAGGGCCGACTCGATTGGGTCATACTATCTTATACGATAGACTTGTCAACGAGGTAGCGACTACGCCAATTGTAGGTATCTATCATGCTGATATGTATCTTTGTCCTGGCGCATTGGAATCTGTATTAGAACACATCAAACCATTGAGTGTTGTATCATTGACGCGTATTGAACCACCATTACATCCCGATGGGCCTGAAAAGATTCTATTAGACTTTGGGATTGAGCCGGAAGAGTTTGTTGAGTTAGAAGATAAACTATTAGAACAACTCCCATCATTAAAACAAGGTACTACTACAGAGGGTATATTCGCTCCGTGGTTTATGTTCAAAGAAGATTTTACATCAATTGGTGGGCATGACCCATTATTTGCACCACAATCAAAAGAAGATACTGATATTTTCAATAGATTTCATTTGAATGGATATAAGTTCGTTCAAACTTGGGATGGGTTTGTATATCATATGACCTGTAGAGGTAGTAGATTTGCAGATGGTGCTAAGAGAAATCCAAATGGTGAAGTGTTTATGAAGAACCGAGAAACAAATGAGTGGCTAACTCAGAATAATCGTTCAACTCGTAACTTCCTTAGAAAGTGGGGACATTATTGTAAACATGATAAGTTAATGAAACCAATCGTACCTCATAAGTATGATATAGAATTTAGGATTTTTAATGCAAATTCAGTAATTCTGAAATCACTCGAACCGTGGTGTAGTAACATACACGTAGATGTTTCTCAAGATGTGATAGATAATTACATCAAAGAAGAACAACCTGATACTGATTATGACTTAACTAAAAGAATAAATGTAGACGGTGTTGACTCAGATATTATAGTAAGAATGGATGCAACTCGAATGACCCAAAACTCATTTAATTTTATCCAACAATTATCAGAAATATTAGATTTTAATGATTTTGGTATCGGTGACTACGAGTTCGACATATTTAATATTAAAGTTAATCGTGTAAAACACTACGATTCGGACTTAATTAATTTATGAGATACTTTATATTACTACCAGACGATACCGAAGAATCGGTAGATTTCTCAACTAACATCTTGGGTGAGATTTCGTTTAAGAACTTTTGGGCTGACCAGGGGTTTGAAATACTTGTTAGATTGGTAGAAAAGTATCCCGACACCTTAGATTCGGTGACAATCAAAGATGAACAATCTAAATCCTATTCCGTAGAAGAATTCTTGGAAAAAATAAAAAAGTTAAAGGTAATCCGTAATGGGTAAAATTAACATAAACACACTCGACTATGAAGACGAGTCATTTGAATATGAAACATTTGCAAAAAGAAGTAAGAAAAAAGTTAATCATGAAGAGGACGTTTTCGAATCACAAGGGGAGCCTCCTAGAGGGAGAAAAGGTGACTCTTATATCAGTAGACGAACAAAAGCAAGAACTTAACGTAGAAGACCCCTTTGGTATTACGTGGATACTTCCTTTTGAATTTCTACATACTTATTAATAAAGGAATTATATAATGTTATTAAAATTAGGTTCTACAGGTGAAACTGTAAAAGATGTTCAAGAAGTAATCGGTGTTACATCCGATGGTATCTTTGGTAAGGGAACTGAGACTGCTGTAAAGAAATGGCAATCCGATAATGGGTTAACACCTGATGGTTTGGTTGGTAATGGTACCTTAAATAAAATGGGATTATTAGATACTGATAACACAACATCAGCTTCTTCAGACTCATCAACAGCCACTTACACAAAAACCCCATATACTACACCGAATGGTTTAGAGATTGTAGAATACTTCATGCCAAAGGGTGAGTATAAGACAGGCCCTATTACTGCAGAATGGATGTTCATTCATCATACGGCTGGATGGCACAATCCATACAATAGTATCAAACAATGGGCTGCTGATAAACGAGGTCAAGTTGCAACTGAGTTTGTATTAGGTGGGTCATCCGTTAAAGGAACCGAAGATAAGTACGATGGTGAAATGCTTCAAGCATTTCCAGAAGCAAACTATGGGTGGCATTTAGGTAAAAATGGTTCACAAACAATGCACGTAAATTCAGTTGGTGTTGAGGTTTGTAACTTTGGATATGTAGTAGATGGTAAAACATATGCAGGTACTAAAGTTGCTGAATCAGAAATTGTAACTTTAGCAAAACCATTTAAAGGTTACTCTACATGGCACAAATACTCAGATAAACAAATAGAAGCATTACGTAAACTTATCCTATGGGTTGGTGAACGTGATGGTATTGATATCACAGCCGGATTACCTGCGTTAGTTAAACAACATGGTGCAGATGCATTTGAATTTAACGAAGACGCATACTATGGTAGAGTTAAGGGATTGTGGACACATACTAACACACGCAAAGATAAATTCGATATGTTCCCTCAACAAGAGCTGTTGGATATGTTGGTGAGTTTATAACGGAACTAATAAAAACAAATATTTATACTAAAACAGTTACATTATGTTAAAATATATACGGAGAAAATTTATGGCATTTGCTGACATTTTTAAGGATAAGAACGATTACAACGAAAAATCAATCGTAGGATTTGGTGCATTCGCTGTTATGGTAGTATTTGCTACTGCTGACGTTGTGACTGGTTACTTTGGTAAAGATTTAGTTATTAACGAGTTTATATACAACTCATTCCTTTACATCACATTAGGTTCATTCGGTATCGCCGAGGTGGGCAAGATATTTGATAGTAAAAAAGAAAAATAAAACACATATAAGATTAAAAAAGTATCATGAAACCAAGTAGTTCAATGAACAAGCTGGAAACCAGCAAAAAACGTAGACCGGGTGTTCACGCAAAAACAAAAACATCACGTTCTAAAAACGCTAAAAATTATAAAAAGAAATATCGGGGTCAAGGTAAGGGTTAATAATAAATGTAATAAAACCCACCATACTCGTATAAGTGTCCCTCACAAGGGGACACTTTCTTTTAAACAAAAAGTTACATAGTTATTACATAGTACCACAGTACTAAAATTTTGGATAAACGTTATATGAAAAAGTATTTAATTAGTCTATTATTATTAACGATGGCATTAATGTCGTCAGCACAAAGCTCAAGCACGAGCTGGTTTGAATTAGAAGTAGAATTCGGTAGATACGTATTCACGTCAGGTAATATCTATTCAAACGACCAATCTATTTTAGTTGAACAAGGTACTGATACTTTATACTATTCGAGCTATTCAACAACTAATGCAAGCACTTATAGGTATAATTTCTCAACAACCGATACAGGTGATATAAAGATATCACTCACAAGTAATGTAAGTAGGTGGTATGATAATCAAGGTAGTGCTCCTTATGTAAAGTTACGGAACTACACTCAAGGAACACTTATAGACCTATCACCATCTGATATTGGATTTTTTACAAGTACTTATGGGGG
>Ga0307488_10000644_pt1 | contig 28882 bp, 42 predicted proteins | sample SB02metaG_FD_202248 | JGI IMG/M metagenome (GOLD analysis project Ga0307488, IMG submission 202248) | Sea-ice brine microbial communities from Beaufort Sea near Barrow, Alaska, United States - SB 0.2 | ecosystem: Environmental > Aquatic > Marine > Coastal | place: USA: Alaska | collected...
CGATATCAAATGGCTTGATAGACGACCTACACAGGATTTTACCAGGCAACGCAGAACTGGAACAGAAACTTGACAGCATCAGAGGCCAGCTTGAGAAGGCAGGACTCAAAGAGGACAAGTACCAACCGATGCCAGAGGGTGATGAGTTTGACATTGAAGAGGACGAGGACTTCGAGGAAGTGCTGGGTGCATTAGGTTTCCCAGAAGACGAAACAGAATTATTTGACGCAGAGTACCAAGGCAGGAAGGTTCCACTTAACAAACCCATGCGTGGTGACTCTAAAAAATTCAAAGTGTACGTCAAGGATCCAAAGACAGGCAATGTTAAAAAAGTGAACTTCGGACACGGTGGTACAAGTGCTAAAAAACTTGGACAAAAAACTATGAGAATTAGAAAATCAGATCCTGCAAGACGTAGAAGTTTTAGAGCAAGACACAACTGTGCAAACCCAGGACCAAAAACAAAAGCAAGATATTGGAGTTGTAGAAAATGGTAAGAGCAGTACAATTTATTAAAGAAGCAGTAGATTCAGACGCAATGAATGAATTGAAACTGTACATTTCCAACGATGAAGATTTATACAGAAGATCATTCATGCCTATTATACAAAATTTAAAAAAGAAAATGAACAACGGCACATACAATCATGAACTGGCTCCAAAACTTTGGTCATACCTTGTAGATGCCGCGGCTAGAAAATATGTTAACGAATTTGGTTCTCCTGACCAAGATGTCAAAGATATGTTCCCAAAAGAATTACGAGACACAATAGCCAAAGACATGGCAGACGAAGAATATGAAAAACTGAAAGCAGGAGAATACGATGTTGTTAAAGGAACTATTTCTTAACGAAGACGATCGAGCAACAGCAGTATTTGCCTTTGGCCGATTCAATCCACCCACAATAGGACACCAAAAATTATTAGACAAAGTAAAAGCCATGGCCAAACAAGCCAATGCCAAAGGTTATATTTTTCTTTCTCAAAAACAAAATAACAAAACAGATCCTTTATCATTTAAAGAGAAGCAGAATTATATACAGAAGTTTTATCCAGACCTTGCAATAGGTGATGCTGGTGTAAAAACAATAATACAAGCACTACAAAAGATACAAGCAGAAGGCAGAACAAGAATCATAATGATTGCCGGCAGTGATAGAGTAATGGAATTCCAAAAACTACTAAACCAGTACAATGGCAAGCCTGACAAACAAGGCAACGACCTTTATAAATTTGATTACATAGATGTTGTCAGTGCAGGTGAAAGAGATCCAGACCAAGAAGGTGCCACAGGTGCTTCGGCATCAAAGGCCAGAGAACTTGCCAGCAAAGGTCAAGAACATGAATTTTCCAAAATAATCATGGGAGGTGACGCTGGTAAAGTATTATACAACATTATACAGGATCAAATTGGCGAGCAGATTGACGAAAACAACAAAAGGTTGTATAATGAAAACATGGATGGTAACCCAACAGTGTATCTAGATATGGACGGAGTTTTAGCAGATTTCTTTGGTGGAGTTGAAAAACTTTACGGAGTAAGTCATTGGAAAGAATTAACATCCGACAAAACAAAAGATTTGAAAAAAGAAGTTATCAACAGGATCACAGGCACAGATTTTTTTGCCACACTACCAAAGTTTGAAAATGCAGATCAACTTATTAACATGGTCAAAGATTTTACTGGAGGAAAATTCAGTATTAACACTTCTCCGTTAAGAGGTGATCATGCAAACTCAGGCAAATATAAAAAAGTTTGGATATCAAACAACATTGAGAAACCCGATGACATTATAGTGACAGGAACCAAGGAAGTGTTTGCTAAAGACAAAGCATCAGGAACACCTAACATACTAATTGATGATAGACCTATCAATATTGAACGTTGGCAAGGAGCTGGTGGATACGGAATTTTGTATCAGGCCAATCGAGACTCGCTAACTAAAGTAAAGAAAGGATTAGAAGATTATGCCAAAACACGAAGGGATTAACAGAAACTACGGTGCTGGACTTGCAAACCAAGACGAAGGTCCTACTGCTGAAGAACGTAAAGCAGAAAGAGATAGACTAATGAAAGAATTTTTAGCCAAGGGAAACAAGGTAGAAAAACTTGCTCCTGGCAATGCAAAAGTTTATGCTTCATTGAGCAGAGGCGGAAAACCACCTTACACAGATGCACAATTAAAAGCCAAATGGAAAAAGGAACAAGAAAATGGATCTGAAGACACTCAAGACACTGGCTGGAATCCACACATCTAACACTGTATCAGAAAATCCTTCTATTACAGGTACAGAAAAAGCACAGTACCAAAGAAAGTATAATGTTAAACCTGGCACTGATGAATGGTTCAAATTATGGTTTGCACGTCCAAAAATGACCGGTGAGAACCCTACTCCAAAAAAAAAATAAATACCTACATGAAAATAAGTGAAATCTTATACACAGTAGACAGAAATCTGTTGCAACCAGATATCAATAAAATAATAGACAAATATCATTCTAGAGCCAAAAAAAGAAAATCAAAAATGGGATATCATTCTATGATGGCTTATCCTTTTAGAGTAGGCGAAGGATGGAGTAAAAAATACAAAAAGTCTATCAATTGCAACAATCCCAAAGGGTTTTCACAGAAAGCACACTGTGCTGGCAGGAAGAAAAAGAAATGAAAATAAAAGAATTTATAATAATGCCTAGTAGCATAGATGCTTTAGGACTGATACAAAAGCCAGGCAGAGGCCCCAACAACAGATATGATTTTAAAAACAAAGGCAATAATAGAGCAAACGAGTTTGACGAAACTAAAGAAGCACCAGCTGGAACTTACTTTACAAAAACAGGTAATCTTGTAAAGGGCAGGTTAACCAAAGATGCAAAAGCCAAAGGTGCAAGGGAGACAGATCCAAAAGATGCACAAAGATCAAAGGTGCCGCCAGTAACACAAACCAACGAAGAAGAAAACAGTGTTGATCTAAAACTACCAACTGGAAAAAAAATAATTTTACAAGCAGAGGACGAAAAAAATACAAGAGGATTAGTGGTGACTAGCAACGAGGATGGCAGTTATGACACTTATTATTGGTATGAGAATCCAAACGAGCCTATGCCAATAGAAGTCAAAATTGATGGCGAATCTGTTTCCAAAGAGGCAAAAAATGTGCGTTGGGAATATCATCCTGAACTGGAAGAAGCAAGAGGTAGTTGTTGGGTAGGATATCAACAAAAAGGATATAAGAAAAAAGGAAAAAGAATGGTTCCTAATTGCGTGAAAGAAGAAGCCGCAGGTGTTGGTATTGTTACAAAACAAAACGCAACCAAAGATGTACCAGTTGGTGGTGAGTACATGAATATTAAAAAATTGGGTTTGGGCAAAGGCAAACCAAAAACATTGGGTGAACAATGGAAAGAATTTAAAGAAAATTTTGCTGACAAAAAAGTCAAAGGCAAAAGCAGACCGGGTAGAGTCAAAAAAGCCGGAGCCAGTTGTAAAGGTTCTGTAACAAGTTTGAGAAGCAAAGCAAAGAAGGCCAGCGGTGAACGTGCAAAGATGTATCACTGGTGTGCCAACATGAAGTCAGGCCGTAAGAAAAAATAATAATTAACTCTATATGAGTTATGTTTTAATTTTAGGCTTTCAAAGTTTAAAATATAAGAAAGATCCACAAATAAGAGTTTACGTTAACAATCACTTTGTTGATGAATTTGATCTACCTGGTGTGCATAAATCACAGCCTAAAAACCGGCAAACTGTGGCCAAACATTTTACGGATAAATTTTTAAAGCACATGGCATTAGATGTTGTAAATAAAAAACACCTGAGTGATTTTTTTCCAAAGCATCTACAAGAAGTAAAGCAGATGGAAACTTTCTCTGAATTTGAAAATGTTTATTATCGTATATTTGAATTAAATCCTGACGTAATTAATAAAGAATACCAAAATGCAACTAGCACAAATCAAGTGAAAATTGTTGTAAAAAATAGTGATAATAATTATACTAACGGCTTTATGACTAAAAGTACTCTTGTTTCATTGAAAGGAATTTTTTTAATGCCTAAGTCTGTTCTGCATAATGGTCTTGATTTTTTTAAAAAATACGCACTTTACAGAAATAAAGTAAAGACAAACGGCTTAACATTAGATGGTATTAAAAATTACTACACTACTGGGAAAAACCCATTTTTGTATATTCCTAATGATAAAAAATTTGATTATATTAATGAGCTATCTTACAGTTTAAAAAATTCCGCAGGGGCTGAAAGCAACCAAGAACGACATTCTTTTTTTGGTGATGATGGCACATATAAAGTAACATGGAAAACAAATAAGCATACGATTACAGAGGACCGTTCATTTCAGCTTTCTCTTCATCTTATGTATATACTTTTAAATAAATACACTCAGTATGAAAATCATAGAGATAATAGTTAGAGAACAAGCCACAGCAGGAGCAACATCCGCTGGAAATATTGCGTCGGTTGTCAGTCCACAGATTGCTATTGGACCTGATAGATTTAAAAAGTCATACACAGGATCACCAGGCAAGTCAGGAACCAAAGCACCTAAATTACCAAAAATAGTGCAACCAAAAAAAGCTGACGGAACTGCCAAAGGGGCACACAATTTGCCAGGAGTAAGTTTGTTTGGTGGACCAGGATTTGTAAGAAGATGAAAACTGTAATTGAAAATTTAAAAGACCTAGCTGGTTTGGCAATGCAAACTCCTGCTAAAGATGCAATTAAAAAGAAAAAAAGAATTGTTAAAAATATGAGAAGAAAACAGAAACTACAAAGGAAAAAAGATGCAAAAAACCTATTGCGATAATTGTGGATGTGAAAGCCATTGCGGTAAAGATTGTAAAAGAAAAGAGCAACACTATTCAATAGATGGTGGCAAACAATACGAAATAGAAGTTTGTAAAAATTGTATATGTAAGGTTTGCAAATAATGAAATTTTTAATATTCAACGGTAGCTTAAAGCCTGATGCAGAATCAAACACTTTTGCTGTTTGCAAAATGTTACAGTTGGCTTTTCAAAAATTAAAGCACGAGTGTGAAGTTATTACAATGAGAGATTTAGATTATGAAAGTTCTACATCTGATGTTGATGATGAACTTAAACCACACATAATGAAAATGTTTAAAGCTGATGGAGTTATATTTGCAACTCCTATATGGTGGGGCACACACAGTTGTTACATACAATCCATGTTGGAGAGACTTGATCCAATTTATAGTTGGGCTAAAGACAACAAATATCAACCATTCTATAACAAAGTTTTTGGCACTTTGGTATCCGGAGGCGGAGATGGATTCCAACACATACACGGAGTACTGTATTCAGCGGCGGCAAACTTTGGATTTACGATACCACCACAGTGCAACATTGAATCAAAAGCACAGGGCATAGAAGAAATTAAAAAAGACGATGACACATTAAATCAAGTAAAAAATTGTGCAACCAATATGACTGTTTGGGCGATGCTACTACAAGCTGGAAAACCAACATTAGCGGCCAGACACGGATCAGTTGATGTAAATGAAGCATTAGCAGAAGGCAAAAGAATTCCACGTAAAAAAGGACAAAAAGCAAAATCAAAAAAACATTCAGATTTATATACCGACGAAGATCCAAAAGGCACAATACATGGGCTAGGGTTTAAAGATGATGCAACTGCAAGAGCAAGTATTACAAAGATTAGAAAGTCGGGTAAAACACACGCACACAAAATTCAGGCCGCAGTGGCCATGGAGCAGAGAGCAAAAGCGGCAGGCAAAACAGGTCCAGCAGGCATCTATAGAAAATACATAAATTCAATGAAAAAGAAGACCAAAAGTAAAAATAAATAGACTTATGCATTTTAGTGAAATCAATCATCCAGTACAACCAGACACATACGAAGCTTCAATGGCTCTTAGTCAACTGCTAAGAATAGGCCAACATGCAATCAAACTACACAATCTACTTAAAGATGAACAGGAAATGGAATCTTGGGTTGCTAAGAAAATTGACCTAGCAGGCGACTACGTAAAAAAAGTATTCAATTATACACACAGCGTAAAAGCAGGTATGTATGAAGACGCAGGCGAGGGACACATGAGCAAAAGCACACTGTACCACACTGCCAAATATGCAATTGAACTTATGCAGATGATCAAAAAAGGCGATGACCTTGAGGGTTGGGTACAGAGCAAAATTAACAAAGCGGCAGATTACTTGCAGGGTGCATACAACTACGAAGAATATCAAAAACTATCTCCATACAGAGAAGACATTGATACAACAACTTTTATGAAGCACAAAGAAATTATAAAGAAAAACATAGATGAAATATTAGCCAGAGAAACTAAACTTGATGATGTTGATACTAAACCAGGCATGATGAGAATACTTGGCAAAAGAGTAAACGAAGTTGAAAAGAAAATGGCAAAAGAATACAAAGATGACAACAAACCAAGACAACTTAAAGATCCTAGCAAAGAAGTTATGATGCAAAAAGATGGCAAGGTTGTTGTAGTAGATAAAGACAGAGAAAAAGATTACAGGGCCAAAGGTTACGAACTGGCAGAAACAGAACAATGTCCTCCAGGACAATATTACTGCCCAATGAGTAAAAAATGTAAAGACATTCCAGATGACGTACTTGACAAAGATTTTGATAAACAACCTAGATACAAAGGACAAAGACTTGATGTAGGAGAAGATCAATATAATTTTAGAGGCAATCCTTTTCCAGTACTAGGCAAAGCAGAAAGCTATTTAAATTATGGTTCAGACATGGCCAAGGCAATCATTAACAAAGATGACAAAATGACTGCGATGGCTCAAACCTATTTAGACAGGGTACCTAGTTTTATTGACACTGAAATGAAAGAAATATTTCCAAAAAATGAAGGTGACGGACGTAAAGCAGGAATGCACCCAAAAGGTCATCCAATGCGTCAGCAACAACAAGCGGCAATACACGCCAACGAAGCAGAACTAGATGAAGGACTAAAAGACTGGGCAAGAAATTTAGCGGCCGCTGGTATCATAGTTGGCACATTAGCAGGTGTTGGATCAATTAACAATGCACTAGACAACAGTGTTCCTGCTGTAAAAGCTATGAACACAGCACTTGAACTGGCACAGGACGCAGGCAATGAGCAACTAGCAAAAATGATTAAAAATGATATATCTGCTACTAAAGTTAGGTTGAGTTCAGGTAAAGATTTAAATTTTGTTAAAAGCATGCAGAACAAATACAGTAAATTTATGCAAACAGAAGGTTTAGCGTATGAGTCAAAACTAACTGTGATGCTTAATCAACAACTTAAATAAACACGTTACAATAATAAATATACCAAATGGCAACAAAAAAACCTAAAAAAGATACAAGTTTTGCAGATTTAGTGGCTCGTTTAAATGGAATGAGCAACATCACTAAAGAGGAAGAAAGAGCCAGCCTTATGGAAGCGGCTAATCAAGAGCCAAGAATACTAGATGAAAAAGAAGTTTCATTAGCAGACATTGCCAGATTAGCAGGCATCAAAGAATACCAAGAAGAATCAAAAGTTTCACCAAAAGCAGAGCAACTTGTTGAATCAATTGCCAAAGAAGAACCATCAATCATTACACGAGCAATTGAAGAATCGGACAATGATACAAGCATTAGCACAGAAATTAAAAAAGAAGTTACAGAAGAAGTAAAAAGATTAGACAAAATTGCAGAACTTGAACAACAATTGGCTGATCTTAAAATGCAAGAAAAAGAAGAAGCAACATTAGATGATGCATCTTTTAGAGAAACCTTTGTAAAAGAAATAACTGATTATGTTAAAGAAGCAGAAGCAGACAAATTAGCAGAACTGTACAATACATTTTCAAACAACGAAGTAGAAGTCAAAGAAGATAACTTTTTAATTAAAACACCAGAAACCAAAGAAGTAATTGCAGACGCTGAAAAAGCAGAAGCACCAGAAGAAGAAGTTGTTGCTGAAAAAGAAGCCGAAGGACAAGAGCACACACACGAAGACGGCACGTCACATACACACGAAGGTGGCGACGCAGAACATACGCACGATGAAGAAACTAAAGAAGTTGACGAAGATGATGTAGTAGTACCAGAAGAAGAAATTGAATATACCGACGAACTAACAGAAGCAAAGAAAAAACCAGTACCAACGTCACCAGAAAAATGGTCCAGAGCAAAAGCAAAAGCAAGATCAAAATTTGACGTTTATCCTAGTGCCTACGCAAACGCATACGCCTCAAAAGAATACAAAAAAATGGGCGGCGGTTGGAGAATGGGCAAACCTAAAAAGAAAAAATAAGAGTAAGCCATTGATGTCAAGAGCTGAGATCAAAATGGCTTGTAGAATGTTTTGGCAAGTAAAAGGACATTTACCTCCAATGCTTAATCGTATTGAAACTTGCCAAGAAATATACGACGACTACTTTAGAAGATTGTGGTGCAATCACGAAGCATGGCAGTGGGAAGAAGGGTTTGAAGAAGCATGGGAAAAACAAAAACACGAACTAGGCACAAAATAAGTACATAGCATGAAAGTTACTTTGACTAAAAATAAATTTATAAAAGAACCCTACTATAAAATACCTATTAAGGCTGAATTAAACGATAATTTTATTGCAAATTTACCAGCATTAGTTCAGCAGTTTGATCAAAATGGCTTTGACATGACTAAACTTGAAAGATTGTATGCAAAGAAAAATCTATGGAAAATTAGTAAAGTGAGAGCAGACCATTGGGTAATTAAACAAGACTGGTTTACGTCTGAACCTTGCACAACAGGTGCTCATATAAACCATGCTTTGCTTTTTGAAAGAAAAGGTTTTGCAGGCGAAGCATTAGAACAACTTAAAACTTTCGCAGAAAAAGTTAACACAATTTACAAAGTATCAGAAATGAGATCGAAATGGGGATTAGACTTTTCAATTGATTACGCAGATGCACAAGGAAATGTGTTTGAAGTGTTACATTGGGAGTGGGATAGTTTTGAATACGATGAAATCATTGAAAAGAAAAAATACATGGACGACTTTTTGCTTACAATAGATTGGAACGAACAAGCTCAAAGATTACTAGATTGCAAATCTGAATGGCACCATCTTGGCTTTTTTGAACAAAGTGAATACAAATCAAACTTTTTCAATATTGAAAAAGAGAGATTTAAGATGGTTATATGGAAATAAATACAGTCTATGATACCTTTTAATTACAAAGAATACTACAGAAACGTTGGCAAACTTAAGGATCGAGGACACGTTAGTTCAGGCGAGCAAATCAAATCCCCAACATCAGCAGGATCAAGAGGATTGGCAAACATCGAAGATTTTGCAGATAAACCAGTGCAAATGATGGGTGGCCAAATAGATGAAGGTGCAGACAGACAATATAAAAGTTTAGATAAAGCAACTATTGAAAATTTGAGAGAAAAATACCTTCCTGATTGGGAATACAAAGATAACAGTTTACAAAAAAGATATAAATTCGAAGATTATTTCCAAGTTATAAAATTTTTAATTGATACTATTAAACCACAGGAAGAATTAGACCATCATGCTGATCTTGGAGTGTTCTATGATGAAGTTTTAGTAAAAATTTATACACACCGTACCAAAGACGTTACAGACTTTGATTTTAAAGTAGCAGTACAAATGGATATGATTGCTAAGAAAAAACACGGAGCAATTAAACCTGATTATGATCTAAATGCCTTGGTAGATGACTTTGATTATTGTATTAATTGTGGTGACTTGATGCTTAATGAAAGAAAATATCAAGGTGGTTTACGTAAATGGTTTAAACAAAAATGGGTAAACATCGCTAAAAAGAAAAAAGGTGGTGGTCATCCTGAGTGTGGCACATCTGGTTCTAAAAAAGGTTATGCAAAATGTGTGCCAGCATCAAAGGCACGTTCAATGAGCAAAAAACAAAAGAAGTCCGCAGTAACAAGAAAAAGAACTGCACAGCGAAAAGCAGGCAGAGGTGGCAAAGACACAGGCGCAACTGGTAAAGCACCAATAAGAGTTTCAACTAAACCTAAAAAGTAATTGCTTTTTTTCCAATCCTACAGTATAATAATAAAAAAGGAGAAACAATGCGAAACTTCAATGATGCAGAAAAACAAAAACTTATACAGATAATCAATCAAGGTTCACAAGTACTTGGTGAGGTTGATGATCTTAAAACAGGACTCAAGGACACAGTAAAAGCACTAGCGGAAGAACTAGAACTGAAACCGGCCGTAATCAACAAAGTAATCACAATAGCACACAGAGACAACTATCAAGGTGTGAGTGATGATATGGACCTAATAGATTCAATTCTGACTGCCGCAGGAAAAATATAGTGTGGGCACTAATTAAAGACTTTTGGACTACAAGTTATAGAACAGATAAAGTTGCTTTTTGGTTTGAACTAGTTTCAGTTATATTCACAATAGCAGGATCTTGCATCTTGACTTTTACTTCACCTTATCCTATAATGGAATGGGTGTTTCCACTATACCTTGTAGGTTCAATTACACTAGCAATTGGATCGTACAGAAGAAGAATTATATGGACAACTATCTTAGCATCATGGTTTACAATCATGAACGTTATAGGTAATATTAAAGTGTTTTTAATTTAATGAAAAAATTTAAAGATAACATATCGGATTTTTATAGATGGGTAAAAGGATCGGAACTAGTTGAACTAGATGATATTGATGTAGCAGAAGACCCAGTGAGACCTGATTTAACTTTAGGCTGGCGTATAATAAATGGCAGAAAAATATTTGGTTTAAAGTTTAAAGAACAAATAGAAGGAATTATTTGTGTTGCATTTACTTACGACATTCCAACCACTGTAAAAGAACTAGATATGATGAGCGAACTTGCACATTTAAAAGATGAAAAGAAAATTGCAATAGCATACACAGTATGGAGTAGAAAAAAAGGCGCAGGAAAAGAAATAATCAATAAAGTTTTAGAATATGCAAAAAAAAACAATATAGAGAAAGTTGTGACGCTATCACCATTAAATCCAATGGCAACACATTTCCATATAAGAAATGGTGCAAAACAAATCTCTATAAATGAAACAACACAAAATTTTGAATATAAGATATGAGTTACATAGACGCATTTTATAAAAGAGAAGACGACAAGGTTCGTGTAGTAGAACGTGATAAAAAAGGACAACGTAAATTTGTTGATTATGATGCACGTTACGTTTTTTATTACCCAGACAACAGAGGCAAACACAAAAGCATATTCGGAGAACAACTACAGAAAGTACAAACTGAATCTTGGAAACAATTTATTAAAGAACAAAAAATAAGATCAAACAAAAAGTTATATGAACAAGACATTAACCCTGCATTTAGATGTCTTGAAGAAAACTATCTAGGCAAAGAAGCGCCAAAACTGAATGTTGTATTTTTTGATATTGAAGTAGATTTTGATCCGGAACGTGGATATTCTACAACAGATGATCCATTTATGCCAATTACTGCAATAACTTGTTATCTAAGTTGGACAGATCAATTAGTAACATTTGCAGTGCCACCAAAGACATTGAATATGTCAGGTGCAAAAATGGCAGTAGAACGTTTTGATAATGTTATGTTGTTTGAAAAAGAAAAAGACATGCTGGACGCATTTCTTACACTGATAGATGATGGTGATGTTTTAAGTGGTTGGAATTCAGAGGGTTATGATATACCCTACACTGTAGGTAGAATACAAAAAGTATTGAGCAGTGACGACACAAGACGATTGTGTTTTTGGGGAGAAAAGCCTAAAAGAAGAGTATTTGAAAAGTATGGTAGAGAACAATTAAGTTATGATCTAATCGGTCGAGTGCATTTAGACTTGCTAGAACTTTATAGAAAATACACATACGAAGAAAGACATTCTTACAGACTAGATGCTATTGGTGAACACGAGCTAGGAGAAAAGAAGACTGTCTACGAAGGTTCATTGGATAACCTATACAATCATGATTTTGGTTTGTTCATAGAATACAACAGACAGGACACAGCATTACTAGCCAAACTTGAAAAAAAATTAAAATTTATTGAACTAGCAAATGAAATAGCACACCAAAACACAGTGTTGCTACAAACAACAATGGGTGCAGTGGCAGTTACTGAACAGGCCATTGTAAACGAAGCACACAGAAGAGGCATGATTGTGCCGGGCAGAGTGAGAAGAGCAGAAGGTGAAGCAGTCACAGCCGCAGGAGCATATGTAGCAACTCCTAAAAAAGGATTGCATGATTGGATTGGCAGTTGCGATATAAACAGTCTGTATCCTAGTGTGATTCGTGCCATGAACATGGGTCCAGAAAGTATTGTTGGACAGATACGTCCTGTTATTACTTCAGCAGAAGTAAACAGAGCAAAGTTCCAAAAGAAATCTTTTGCCGCGGCATGGGATAATCAATTTGGAAGTTGGGAATATCAAGCAGTAATGAAAAAAGAAAAAGGCACAGAAATAATTGTAGACTGGCAGGATGGCACTAGCGTCAAGATGTCTGCGGCACAGATGTATGACCTTGTATTTGAGAGTAATAATCAATGGATGTTGAGTGCTAATGGCACAATTTTTACATACGAGTTTGAAGCAATTATTCCAGGACTACTTAAACGTTGGTATGCAGAAAGACAGGATATGCAACGTAAAATGCACGAGTGCGGTGACAACGAAATTGAAAGAGAGTTTTGGGACAAGCGACAACTTGTAAAAAAAATTAACTTGAACAGTTTGTACGGAGCAATACTAAATCCAGGCTGTAGATTCTTTGATATGAGAATAGGACAGTCTGTTACGCTAACTGGTAGATGTATAACAAAGCACATGGGAGCCAAAGTAAATGAAGTTATAACAGGAAATTATGATCATCGAGGTGATTCTATAATTTATGGTGACACAGATTCTGTTTATTTTTCAGCATATAAACCATTACAAAATGAAATAACCTCAGGTAAAATACCATGGCAAAAAGAAAACATAATAAACTTGTATGACAAAATTAGTGAAGAAGTTAATGGATCGTTTGTTTCATTTATGACCAAGGCATTTCATTGTCCAAAAACTAGAGGAGAAGTTATTGCGGCAGGCAGAGAACTTGTAGCAAGCAAAGGATTGTTCATCACCAAAAAAAGATATGCAGTGCTATACTTTGACAAAGAAAACAACAGAGTCGATACAGCAGGATCTCCAGGCAAAATGAAAGCAATGGGACTAGATTTAAAAAGATCAGATACACCTGTATTTGTGCAAAACTTTTTATCCGAGCTTTTAATGTTAGTATTGACAAACAAAAGTGAAAAAGAAATATTAGATAGGATATCAGAATTTAGAGCTGAATTCAAAGCAAGACCAGGTTGGGAAAAAGGATCACCAAAAAGAGCAAACAAAGTGACAGAATACCTTGCAAAAGAAACTAAACAAGGCAGAGCAACTATGCCAGGACACGTAAGAGCTAGTATAAATTGGAATAGATGCAGAGAGATGTACGGAGACAAATATTCAATGCCAATCACAGATGGAGCAAAAGTGATTGTGTGTAAACTTAAAAACAATCCACTAGCTTATACATCTATTGCTTATCCAGTAGATGAACTGAGAATTCCGCAATGGTTCCAAGAACTTCCTTTTGATGACGATGCAATGGAAGCAACAATACTAGATCAAAAAATTGACAATCTTATTGGGGTGCTAAATTGGGACGTACAAAGCACAGAAACCACAAATACATTTAATAAACTATTCCAATTTTAAATACTGCAATGCTTAGTATTGAAGAAATAAAGTTGACTATAGACACCCTTAAAAAACTAAAAAAAGAAGATTTTGAAAAATTTATCACTGAGTACTTAGATAAATTAGAAGGATTGGCTTCAAAAGTTGATGCTTACAATTCAAATCAAATAAGACAACTAGACAAAACTACCAGTTGGTTCCAGGCAGATTTGGACTGGAGAGAAGCTCATTCTAAGGACGTGTTTGATCCACTGTTATCAAAATTAATAGAATCTAAAATTTTCCAGTTTGCAAAGCACGGGGACGGAAAATACAACTGTTTAGAAATAGGACCTGGTTATGGAAAATATTCTAGGTTTTTACTAGCATGGCGAATAATATTTTTACTTGAAGCATTACCGCAGGTCAAACCAAGATTGTTTAAAAAATTTCAGCCACAGCACCACAAACACTTACGATTCTACACAACTGATAGAACAGCTTGTCCGGACATACCCGATCACAGTTGTAATTTTGTTTTTTCATGGGATCTATTTCCTTTTTTATCATACAACCATATAGAAAGATACCTTAGAGATATTAATCGTGTCATGTTGCCGGGTGGGTATGGTTTTATTAATTACGCAAACTGTGAATACGAAAAACCTTTGTATGAAGCAAAGAGGGGATATTGGAATTACAATACCAAGTCAAAAATGGCCTATCTTTTAAAAAACAATGGTTATGAAGTAATTGAAATGGATCAGTTTCGTCCAGGTGCAGATTACGTAATTTTTAAAAAGCCTGGTAAAATGAATCCTGTTGTTTATTCAACTTTGGAAATTCCCGTAGAAAAATAATTTAGCAGTTGCTTTTAATCTAAATATTCTATATAATAATTTTATTATGATAGATATCTTGAAAGACATTGTCAAGCACACGCATGGACTTGGATTCCTTGATCTAGTTAAAATCACTGGTACCAGTGATGCAACTGCTATTGATTCAATGGCAGAAGACAGATCAGTTATCTTGCAAGGATCTTTTCACAAACCACAATCAGGTATGATTGGCACTTTTGGAATGCCTCAGTTAAACAAACTAGACATCCATTTGAAGTGTCCAGAGTACAAGGATAAAGCAAACATAGCAGTAATCACAGGCACTAGAAATGGTGCAGAAACACCTACAGGGATTCATTTTGAAAACGAAAAAGGTGATTTTAAAAATGATTATAGGTTTATGAATGCAGAAATTATCAATGAAAAACTTAAAACTGTAAAATTTAAAGGTGTTAAGTGGGACGTTGAAATTGAACCTAGTGTGGCAAGTGTACAAAGATTTAACTTTCAATCAGTAGCAAACACAGAACACAATTCTTTTGTAGTAAAAACAGAAGAAGGAAACCTGAAATTCACATTTGGTGATCAATCATCACATGGTGGAGAATTTGTTTTTGCAACAGACGTGAAAGGAACTCTAAATAAAGGATGGAGTTGGCCGGTAGCACAGGTGTTACAAATATTGAAATTATCTGATTCAGCTAAAGTTACGTTGCATTTTTCTAATGAAGGTGCAATGCAAGTTAGTGTTGATTCAGGTTTGGGAAAATATCAGTATATTATTCCAGCACAGGCGCAGTAATGACAGACAAAAATAAAAGGCAGGAACATTTAGGAGATCTCAGCAGAGACTTTGCAGTGTTCTTGCCGGCTATTTCAAACTTTTATAATACATTCATAAGCAAACAAAGAGTTACAAAAGGCGAACACATACCATTAGATAGAATACCTAAAGGATTTGACTCTGGTGTTGAAGGATTAAACTTTATAAATCCAGAAGAAGGTTACTTCACTTATCCTACTGCTTTATATTCAGCAGGACACGCTTGTTTAGATATGGACAAAGTAAATGACAGAGATAGTATGTGTGTGAACAGAGACAGAAAATTTTCAACAATAGTTGGAGACTCAGGAGGATATCAAATAGGTAAGGGTGTAATCAAATTTGATTGGAAAGACTTTGAAGGAAACAAAGCAAACGCAGTAAGATCAAACATTTTAAATTGGTTAGAACTGACCAGTGACTGGGCTATGACACTAGACGTTCCAAGCTGGGCGGCAGATGATTTAAATTCTCCTAAAACAGGATTAAACAGTTTTCAAGACACACTAGACGGCACAATATACAACAACAAATTCTTCCAAAAAAATAGATTAGGACAAACAAAATTCTTAAACGTACTGCAAGGTGACGATTGGGAAACAGCACAAATATGGTATGATCAAGTTAAAAACTTTGAATTCGAAGGCTGGGCGATGGGTGGTATCAATATGTGCGACATGGAAGTTATGTTAAGAAGATTAATTATAATGAGAGATGAAAAGAAATTAGAAGGAAAAGATTGGATGCACGTACTAGGAACATCACAGTTAGACTGGGCTTGTTTCTTGACACAGGTACAAAGACAAGTAAGAAAACATATTAATAATAATTTCACAATGAGTTTTGATTCTGCTTCAGCATTTTTGTCTACTGCTAACGGATTGGTTTACACACACAATTTGTTTACGCCAAAAAGATGGAGTTACATAATGGAAAAAGCACCAGATGACAAAAAAATGAAAGGGTTGGACATACCTTTTCCATTTAAATCTGCAATAGGTGAAAGATTAAAAATGAAAGATGTTTGTTGGTATGGAGAAGGAGACCTAAATAAAAATGGAAAAGAAGGTGCAACCGCTTGGGATAGTTTCAGTTATTGTTTAATGATGGGTCACAATGTTTACAACCATATCCGAGCAGTACAGATAGCCAATGACATGAACGATATTGAAATGATCAAACATCAACCAGATGTTAAACACTGGAGAAAAACTAAAAACTCAGATACTACAGATGAGTTCAGTGATTTTGTGCCTAGAAATATACTGTATTTCAACACACTAGTAGAACAAGTTTTTACTTCAGAGAAACCCATGGAAGTAATTAATAATGCTAGTGGTTTCCTTGCAGATATAAGAGGAACTAGATGGGCACGAGCAACAGGCGGTGGTAAAGGTAAGAACAATTTTTCAAGTTTATTTGAATAGGAGGTAAAAAATGGTAAAAAACAAAGATAAAAGATTTAAAAAACTAATAGCTTCAAAAGATTATTTGGACAAAAAGGTTGCAGAACTTACTAAAGATCGGAAAAAAGATAGAAGCTGGGACGCCAAGGCAACTTTACTAAGATTAAAGAAACAAAAACTTTTGTTGAAAGCAGAAATATCAAAATTAGCAGACAAATTTAGTCAACTTACCAATCGAAAGTAATTTGACAAATCAACGATCTGTGTTATAATAAGGCTATGTTAAGAGATTATTCTACAGGATTTACAGAAGACGTGAATGTGTTCTCAGGTATTGAAATAGAACACACGCAAGCCTATGGTAAACAGACACTTTTCCTAGCAAGAAATGATTTGACGTTTGATCAGATTATCAGTTTGTGCGTGGCTACAGATGCAGAAGCAGTTTACTTTGGCGCAAACAGATCTTATATGCACGGTCATGCTTTACAACTGGCACAGATACATCAATTGCTTGACAGAGGATATTGGGTCACAGTTGACTATCCATTTGAATTACATCAACTAGTTGCTAAAAAATTTAGTACGTGCTGGAGAAAGGACCAATTTATTCCGTTCTGTTCAATAATATTTCCGCACACAGAAGAAGATGACAACCTTGCTTTTAAAGTAGATGATGTTGACTTTAACAAAACAAATCCAGGTGTTTGGAGCATGACGATGAAAGATTTCAAACAAAAAGCAGGATTTACTAAATGGGAAGATTACAAACAAGATGAACCAATAGAGGAGAAACAAATATGGCCAGCGAAACAGAAGGTGTAATAGATCAAATGTACAATATACCGGAAGAAGCAAGAGAACAAGCATTGAAAGAAAAAGCAAACAAATCAGCAAAGATGATTTGGGTTACATTTAGAAAAGAAGGCATACACAAATACCCTGCCGCACTCAACGATCCTAAATTGGCGACTGGTGATAGAATGGACGTTTCTTTTTTAGGATATCCACACAGACACATATTTCATTTTAAAGTAGCTATTGAAGTTTTTCATGATGATAGAGATATAGAATTTATACAATTTAAAAGATGGATTGAAGATATGTACAGCGAAGGCACTTTAAAACTGGATTATAAATCTTGTGAGATGATGAGCGATGATTTATATACACAAATAACAAAAAAATATCCAGGTAGAAAAATAGAAATTGATGTTTCTGAAGATGGAGAGAACGGATCACACGCAGTATATGACCAGTAAGCACACAAAAGTTTTAATTATAGGTTCAGGTCCTGCTGGCTACACAGCGGCCATTTATGCGGCGAGAGCCATGTTGAAGCCTGTATTAGTACAAGGTATGCAACCAGGTGGACAACTTACAATTACAACTGATGTAGAAAACTATCCAGGTTATGCAGATGTAGTACAAGGACCATGGATGATGGAACAAATGAAAACGCAAGCAGAAAAAGTTGGCACTGAACTTATCACTGACATGATCAACAAAGTTGATTTTGCAAAAAGACCATTTGAAGCAGTAGGTGACAGTGGTACTGTTTACACCGCAGACTCTGTGATCATATCAACAGGTGCTCAGGCAAGATGGCTAGGACTTGAAAATGAAAAGAAATTCAATGGCTTTGGTGTAAGTGCCTGTGCTACTTGCGATGGATTCTTTTTCAAGGACAGAGAAGTTGCTGTAGTAGGCGGAGGCAATGCCGCGGTTGAAGAAGCACTTTATCTTTCTAACATAGCAAGTAAAGTGCATTTGATACACAGAAGAGACAGTTTGAGAGCAGAAAAGATTGCACAGGAAAGATTGTTTGCAAATAAAAAGATTAACGTAATTTGGAACAGTAAAGTTGTTGATGTAATAGGCACAGAAGAACCAAAAACAATGACAAGTATAAAATTACAGAACACACAAGACCAGACAGAAACAACAATGACCTTAGATGGTTTGTTTATTGCTATAGGTCATGACCCAGCTACTAAAGTTTTTTCTGAACAGGTGTTGATGGATGAAGAAGGTTATATTATTACACAACCGGATTCAACTGCTACTAACATAGAAGGCGTTTATGCGGCTGGTGATGTAAAAGATAAAACATACAGACAGGCAGTTACAGCGGCAGGCATGGGTTGTATGGCGGCCTTAGAAGCAGAAAAATTTATTGCAGTAAAGGAAAGCATATGAAAGAACTTAAGATAAAAGAAAAGAGAGCAACAACTAGAAAAGGATATCTACCAATTGGTGGCGGGGCATTGAACGCTAGCTACACATTTGTAGATGCAGTGGCCAATGTGTGTTCCACAATGGGCAATATGGGTCTTGTTTATGGCAAGGATTATTATTGGGCCTATCATGGCTACGACAAAGAGGATGATGATTGTATTACTCTTATGGTTAAAGATACAAAATACTCAACTGCTTTACATCTTAAGTTAAAAAACAATCACAAAATCAAACACGATAATGAAGGCAACGTAAAACTAATAAAGGAGACAACATAATGGAAGGAATGAAAATACCAAAGGTAACATTCAAAGTAAGAGAAGGAGATTCACTACCAGAAGGCGGCGGATGTCCAATTGGCGGTACATGGAAAGATGTAACCACTGATGATTATTTCAAAGGCAAAAGAGTAGTACTATTCAGTCTACCAGGAGCATTTACTCCAACTTGCAGTTCAAAACAACTGCCAGGATTTGAATACAACTACAACAAAATTAAAGACATGGGCATAAATGATATCTATTGCATGAGTGTAAACGATTCATTTGTAATGAATGCTTGGGCAGAAAAAATGAACATAGCGGATGTAAAAGTTATTCCAGATGGATCAGGAAACCTTACAAGATTCTTAGGAATGCTTATAGGTAAAAACCACTTGGGATTTGGAAATAGAAGTTGGAGATTTATGACAATCATTAATGACGGTGTTGTTGAAAAATGGTGGCAAGAGCCAGGTATCAACAATGACGGTTTAGATGATGACCCATATATTGAATCAACACCTGAGAACTGTATACAGTACTTAGAAAGTAATGCCAAATAATTGGGACGGAAACTATGAATATAAGATTAATGTTTGAACCAGAACCAGGTGTAAAATGTAATGTTGATAAAATGTTTAGGCATTATGCAGAAAATTATCTCAGTGATTTTCCTGAATTTAAGTTTGGTGGGTACATCATGATGAACACTTTAGAACACAAACACAACAAATCAATATCCGGTGAACCTTTTTACCAGTTTATTGCGACTAATGTACCAAAACAGCTCTTGGATAAAGTAAGTCATTATGTTAAAATAAATGCAATGGAAGGATATTATACACACATTCATTTTTCAGAAAAAGGTGAAAACGAAAAGGCTTTAGCATAATGAAAATATTTTACATGGGTCTGGAACCATACGAAGGAAGATATACACTTCAATTACAAGAATGGTCTGAACGTGCTTTTAAAAATGCCAAGGTTGACTATGTTGTTGTGCCTGGTACTACAATTGACGATTCCAAAGCAATTGTGACAGGACAGGTTTTAGATGCACATGGTAGAAGTTATTTTGCAATGAGCCAAATGATGAATCTTGTGCAGATGATGAAAGCAGGAGAAATTACAAGCAGTGATATAATATTTTTTGAAGATATGTTTCAACCAGGGATGGAGGCATTGCCATACATATTGCAACAGTCGCCTAAAAAGTATCAACCTCAAATTTATCTAAGATGTTTAGCACAATCTATTGATCCAGATGATTTTGTTCATGTATGGGGTATGAGCAAATGGATGAGCCTTTATGAACAGATGTGTAACGAAATTCCTAATGTACATATATTGGCTAGCAACGAAGAAATGGTAGCAAATATGCGTATAGCAAATTGGTCAGCACCAATTTATAATATATCAGGATTAACTTTTGGCAAAGATGAAGTACAAGCAAGAGTAAAGCAAAAACCTTTTATTGAAAGAAAACAAAGAGTTGTTTTTGGCGCAAGATGGGACCAAGAAAAACAGCCACAATTTTTTATGGACTTGGCGCAAGCCTACAAAGATAAACACCCCGAAACTGAATTTACTATATGCTCAGGAGGTCCTTTAAGATCCAATCAAGAATATTATGTAAAAGAAGCACAGCACCTAGCAAAAAAAGGTATATTAACAATTTGTGAAAATTTAAAGAAAGACGAATATTATGAAATAATGGCTGATTCAAGAGTGTTGTTCAACTGTGCTTTACAGGACTGGACATCAAACACAGTTAGTGAAGCAGACGCACTTGGTTGTAATGTTTTATTTCCAGCTTACAGATCATTTCCAGAAGTTTTTGCAAACGATGAAACAAGATTATATGTGCCATGGTCACAAAAAGACGCAATGGCAAAACTAGAATTATTAATGAGTAAACCATCCCCTAGTATGGGTCAAATATCAAATTGGACACACGGTACAATTGACAGAATGTTAGACATCATGACAGGCAAGGGAGAACAATGGAGAAGAGATGGATCACACTACAGAACGCCAGTTTCAGAAAAAAAATATTAGCAACATAAACAAGTCTGTACTTGTTGTTGGTGGAGGCGGATATATAGGCTCACACATAGCCAAACATCTTGTACGCAATGGATACACTCCTGTAATAGTAGATAGAAATATTAATACAATTATAGCATTAGCATTCCATGACTGCTATGAAATGGATTTGCCTAAAGATATACATTTGCTAGATGCTGTTGTTAAAAGATACAATATAGATTCTTGCATATGCACAGCGGCCTACACATCAGTTGGGGAGTCAGTTAAAGAACCAAACAAGTATTATCAAAACAATGTAGTAATGACTTTGCAATTATTGAACAAACTTAAAGATCTTGATATAAAAAAATTTATTTTTAGTTCAAGTGCGGCAGTGTACGGCACTCCTGAAAGTGGCATTTGTTATGATGATCAAATAGGATTAGAACCAATCAACCCATATGGACAAACTAAATTAGTTGTAGAAAAAATGTTGAAAGAATACAATCGTGCTTATGGAATGAAAAGTATAAGTTTTAGATATTTCAATGCCGCAGGTGCAGATCCAGATGGTGAAATTGGAGAATTGCATGATCCAGAAACACATATTATTCCCCTTATTATCCGTGCAGGTTTTCAAGCTACTGACTTTAATATGTTTGGTAATGACTATGACACACCAGATGGTACCTGCATAAGAGATTATGTTCATGTAACAGATATAGCTGATGCACAGATTAAAGCCTTAAGTTTGTTAGATAATAATATGTGTGCTAGACTTAATCTTGGATCAGGAAATGGTTTTAGTAATAAAGAAATTGTTGACGAAGTTACAAAACATACAGGAGCCATAAATGTTATAACTGCTCCTAAAAGAGAAGGAGATCCTGCACAACTAATTGCTGACATTTCAAGAACAAAAGATATATTAAATTGGAAACCTATGCATAGTAGCATTGACAACGTAGTACGAACTGCTGTACAATGGTATAAGCACTGCAACAAAAAGGAAATTAATTAATGGATGATTTATTAAAAGACAGCTGGGCGCCTTCAAGTAAGGTTAGCGAAAAAATTAGAAGCAGAATTAAAAAAGCAGGCGACAGATATCATGCTAATGACAACATAAGCAAACACATTGAATCTGGTGAACTAGAAAAATTACAAGCAGAAGTACAAGAAAAATTGCAAGGTGTACTAGAAAGTCTAGTGATTGATACAGAAAATGATCACAATACACAAGAAACTGCAAAACGTGTGGCCAAGATGTATATTCAAGAAACATTTGGAGGCAGATTTAAACCGGCACCGAGAGTTACAAGTTTTCCTAACATGGGTTATAAAAGTATGTACACTAGTGGTCCAATATCAATTAGATCAACGTGTGCCCATCACTTTCAAAACATTGTAGGTAGAGCATGGGTAGGCATTATTCCTAACGGAGAAGTGATTGGATTGAGTAAGTTTAATAGAATAGTACATCACATAGTAGAGAGACCACAGATACAAGAAGAGATGACAACGCAGATTGCAGACGAACTTAAAAAATATGCAAAAACAGAAAATCTTGCAGTTGTAGTAAAAGCAGAACATCATTGTATGACACACAGAGGTGTAAGAGAACATGAAAGCGATATGACCACTGCTATCATGCTAGGTGCGTTCAAAGACGATCCTGCTACAAGAGACGAATTTTATAAGATCTGTATGAGCATGAAAGGCCATGGTGGATAAAGACACGTTAGACAATTGGGAAGATTTCCAAAAATGGGATCCAACAGATGGCATTTATCATGCTACAAATACTGCAAGTATATTTGACGAAGAAGTGTTTGACGAAGATAAAAATCTAAGGAAAAAATATCCAACATTACAAAAAGCATGGAAACAGTATCAAGTGATAAAAAAATTATGTTTATCAAAAGAAAAAGAAAATGAAACTAGATAGAGAACCAAAATTAAATTTTGAAGATGTGTTGTTGAAACCAAAACGTTCAACACTGTCAAGTAGGAAAGATGTAGACATGACTAGAAAGTTTACATTTAGAAATTCAGGCAAAGTGATGGACTTCTTGCCTATATTTGCCAGCAACATGGATGGTGTTGGTACATTTAGTATGGCCAAAGTCATGCAGGAACACAAAATGATGACTGTGATTACAAAATCAACAACAGTTGATCAATGGAAAGCGGCCGCAGGCACAGGGTTAAGAATGCAAAGTGTGTCAGTGTGTACAGGAACAAATATTATGTGGGATCCTGAATCACCAGATTACATGACCATGAAAAACGTTTTGGAAATGTTTCCAGATGTAAAAATGATTACAGTTGATGTGGCAAATGCATATCATCAAAACATGGTAGACTTTATTAAAAAAATTAGAGATGAATATCCAAACAAAGTTATTGTGGCAGGCAATGTTGTTACACCTGAGATGACAGAAGAATTAATCATTAACGGCGCTGACGTTGTGAAAATAGGAATTGGTCCAGGATCAGTTTGCACAACAAGGACAATGACAGGCGTTGGTGTACCACAATTCAGTGCCATAGTAGAATGTTCAGATGCGGCTAATGGTGTTGGTGGACACATAATGGCAGATGGCGGTTGTGTTCAACCGGGCGATATTGCCAAAGCATTTGGTGGAGGTGCTCACATGGTCATGATTGGTGGTATGTTGGCAGGACATGATGAATCAGAACAAGAAGTAATAGATGGAAAAATAGAATTTTATGGAATGAGTTCAGACAGAGCAAGAGAAGTACACGGAAAAAGAAAAGACGGTTACAGAGGCAACGAAGGTAGATTAATAAGTTTGCCATACAGAGGTGCTGTAAACAACACTTTACTGGATATTTTAGGTGGAGTAAGAAGTGCCTGTACTTACATAGGTGCAAGGAGATTAAAAGACATGGCCAAATGTGCCAGTTTTGTTCAAACAAACAATGTGATTAATAGAGCATATGAACAGTACACCAGATAAAAGTTATTTTTCTAACATACAGATGCGTAATGCACTGTTACAAATTGAAGACCAAATGGTACATTCTAATTGGATGCCAGAAGTTATAATGGGTATTAATAGAGGTGGTTGTGTACCAGGCGTATATCTTTCTCATAGATTAAAGAAAGAACACGTGGTATTAGATATTAGACTGAGAGATCACAAGGCAACACCCGACCTAAATACTTTATTAATACACCACGCCGCCAAGAAAAAAATATTGGTTATTGACGATATAAACGACACAGGCGCAACTTTTAAATATATTATAGAACATTTTGGTAAACCAGCCACACTAGGTGAACACGCACTACTTCCACCTAACGTAAAATTTGCCGCATTGATAAACAACAAGCCAAGCGAGGTTAAAGTTGATTACCATGGCTATGAAATAGACAAATCTAAAAATCCAGCCTGGATAGTTTTCCCATGGGAAGAGTGGCAAAAGTAAACTAAAAAGTGTATAGACACTTTCCTTTAAATCACATATACTATTAGAGTTAATATTAACAAAGGAGAAATAATGTTAGACAAACTATTTGGTTTAACAAAGGCCGGAACTTCAGTAAAAACTGAAATCATGGCTGGAGTTGCCACTTTCCTAACAATGGCTTACATCACGGTAGTCAATCCTGCAATTCTTTCAACAGAAGGAACAGGAATGGATTTTGGCGCTGTTTTCACAGCAACAATTATTGCCGCAGTAGTAGGAACATTAATAATGGGACTATGGGCTAATTGGCCTGTAGCACTAGCACCAGGTATGGGACTTAATGCGTTCTTTACATTTGGTGTAATTTTTGGAATGGGTTATACTTTTCAACAAGCCTTAGCCGCAGTATTTGTGGCAGGAGTAGTGTTCATTGTATTGTCAGTGACACCTGCAAGAAAATATATAATCAATTCAATTCCAAAAAGTATGAAACTTGGCGTTGGAGCCGGCATAGGGTTATTCCTAGCCATAATTGGTTTTAAAAACGCTGGTATTGTAGTAGATCATCCTGCTACATTAGTTGGACTTGGTGACGTATCAAGTTGGCCTGTGATACTAGCAGGTCTAGGTTTTGCCACAATGGCAATTCTTGACAAAAGAAAAATTCCAGGTGCAATTATAATTGGAATTTTAGCAGTCAGCATCATTGCTTGGGCATTTGGTGTTTCTGATCTAAAAGGTTTTGCAGGTTCAATACCAAGCCCTGTCCATGCATTTAGTTTAGACTTTAGTCTAATTGCAACAGCAGGATTTATTGGAACAGCTTTTGCATTCTTGTTTGTAGACTTTATGGACACAGCAGGAACCTTGACTTCTGTTGCTAACCTTACAGGTAAAGTAGACAGTAAAGGAAAAGTAGATGGAATTGACAAAGCATTGCTTTCAGATTCTGTAGCAACAACAGTTGGAGCACTTGCTGGTACTTCTAACACTACTTCATATATTGAAAGTGGTGCTGGAATAAAAGAGGGTGGTAGAACTGGTTTAACAGCGGTGACAGTAGCAGTGCTATTTTTAGCCTGTTTATTCTTTGCTCCTTTGGCGCAATCAATTCCTGCCTTTGCAACAGCACCTGCACTTGTATTCATCGCAACGTACTTTTTGAGAAATCTTAAAGACATCGAGTGGGATGATGTAAGTGAGTATGCACCGGCTGTATTAGCGGCAGTGATCATGCCTTTAACATTTAGTATTGCCTACGGAATTGCGATAGGTTTTATTGCTTATGTGCTTATCAAAGCATTGAGTGGTAAACAATCGGAATTAAACGGTGGTAGTATTACTATTGCGGCTGTAAGTTTATTATACTTCATCGCAGTATAAATCATTTGGGGGACTTTTTGTCCCCCCATTGACAACAAGTTTAAATATATTGTATAATAAAGTATGCCAAAACAAAAAAATAATACAGTAATGCGCATAACATTAGACGAGTATGAAGCATTAAGAGAACAAGCAAAAACTAATGACAAAGTAATTACTGATCCAGAGATTATCAAGACCATAGACAAAATTGAAGAACTAGTAACCACTCTACGTAAGAGAATAGTAAGAAAGGACATCTATAACATATGAGTATCAAAGCAGGAAAAATTTGGGGACAAACAGAACTAATACACGCAAACGGTGTTTTAGAATTTCACAGAATAGAATACAAAGCAGGCTATAAATGTTCTGAACATGAGCATGAATTCAAATGGAATGGATTTTATGTAGAGTCTGGTAAAATGCTCATTAGAGTATGGCAAGACGATCAAGGTCTTGTAGACGAAACTGTGCTTGGTCCAGGAGAATTTACACAGGTCAAGCCTGGTAAAATTCATCAATTTGAAGGTATTGAAAGTGGAATTGCTTTTGAATTGTATTGGGCAGAGTTCAATCACAATGACATCAAAAGAAGAACTTCAGGTACTGTTGTAGACAACAAAGTTGTAAGAATAGATTCAAAAAAATCTAGAAAATAATGTCTGAAGAAGATTATCTTGAATCATTTATTGATGGCTATAATTTTGAAATTGAACGCGAAAAGAAACTAGCGGAAATAGAAAAAGAAATAACTGGTCAATATAGTGTTGACGAAATACTTGAAGCAATTGAGGTGTTAAATGGCTGATATCTACAACAAAAATGAAAATAAAATACCTATAAAGGGATATGCTTCTTACCATCCTCTCAAACACTGCATGGTGGGATCTGGATTCCATATAGATTGGTTCAAAGAATTTTTTCCTGATAAAAAAATAATCGATCCTTTGCAAAGGATTGCAGAAGAGACCGAGGAAGATTTCCTAGAATTATCTAGCATACTAACAAAAGCAGGTGTTGCAGTCTATCGACCAAAACTTGAAATTGAAAAGTATAGTTCATTGCGTGACACATATCGTCCACCCATGACCCCTCGAGATCATTTTGGTGTGATCGGTGAGAAATTTTATGCCGTACAATATGCACAAGGATATTCAAATGTTCTTAAACAAATTAAAAAAGAGCAAATGTATATTAAGCCCAGAGATACTGTCTACAGCGGTACTATAGACACAGCAAGTATACTACGTGCTGGCAAGGATCTGTACTGGGGGCATAATCCCAAAGACGGCGATCCTACAGAATATGTTAGAATGTTCGAACGAGAGGGTTTTAGGGTGCATCTTTTAGAAAGAGATTATCATTCAGATGCAGTGATATCACTGATCAAACCCAAGGTGGCTATAGCAGTGAAGAATTTAGCAAACTATGAAAAAACAATGCCAGGATGGGAAGTGCTATTAATAGACGATAATCCGTCATTGCCGTATAGTAAAAGTGATTTCAAAAGTGTAGTGAACGGCAGGTGGTGGATACAAAATGAAGAAAATAATGCTGTATTGGCCAAGTTTATAGATCAGTGGTTGGGTGAATGGGTAGGTTATGTTGCTGAATCTGTGTTCGATGTGAATATGTTAAGCATAGATGAAAATACAGTTATCTGCAACAACTACAACAAAAGTGTGTTTGATTTTTTAAAGAAACACAAAGTTGAACCCGTAATATTCAACTTCCGACACAGGTACTTCTGGGATGGCGGTGTACACTGCATCACACAAGACCTATACAGGGAAGGAACACAGGATGACTACTTTGGCTGACATATGGAAATGAAACCAATACAAATAATATACTTTCCTGGTACCTTTGGCAACTGTTTGCGTTGGCTGTTTGATAGATTTTCTGATGGTTCAAAATTTAAACAAATTGATTCACCATGGGACGAGAATAACAGGGCACATGGTTTTAAACGTCACCAGTTTATGGAGAGATTTAAAAGAGGACATCAAACTGATGATAGGTCCGATGATGTGATCGAAGAAGCCGATAAGGTTGTAATAAGTTTTCAAGCCAAGGACTTGCCCTTTGTAGAACGTTGTGGTTTTTACAGAAATCCTGGAAATGAAAATGAAAAAAACAGGTACACGAATATTATAAATGATGCTGACGCTTCTTTTGTAAAAGAATGTTTTGGAGATACTGTTTGCAATAAATCTGTTGCAAAAGAATTATTAAAGATTCAATTCCACAATATGCAAAACCAGTGGTGGTGGAAAAAAATGAATAATTTTATAAATGATAAGCAATATCACCAATTCAATATGTATGCAATGTGGGACAAAGATATGCTTGCCAAAGAAATCAACACTGTGTCCAAAAGGTTCAAACTTGACCTGACCGTTGAACAAAATGTCATTGAAAATGTCGTAAAAATGATAAAGTCCACATATGTGGTAAAAACAAAAGACAGGGCATTTCAGGCCTTAGATGCAATACAACGCAAAATTAATGTGCCTTGTGAAGATTTAGATATCATAGAGCAGGCTTTTGTGGAGACCGAACTTGAAAAATTACACGACAGTATGCTTTTTCCATATGGAGTTAATTGGTTTACAGACACAAATCAAATCATTGATTTTTTGGAAACTTATCCCACGTACCTAAAACACATGAATCCAAGATTACCATGGTACAACAATATTAAAAATCCGTTTTATCTCAAAGGACGAATAGACAATACCTAAATAGTGT
>Ga0307488_10000645_pt1 | contig 28879 bp, 22 predicted proteins | sample SB02metaG_FD_202248 | JGI IMG/M metagenome (GOLD analysis project Ga0307488, IMG submission 202248) | Sea-ice brine microbial communities from Beaufort Sea near Barrow, Alaska, United States - SB 0.2 | ecosystem: Environmental > Aquatic > Marine > Coastal | place: USA: Alaska | collected...
CGTATTATCTACCCCCTCCCTTACCTTGAATTCTTTTGTTGCCTCCCAAATTTCGCCCATTGCGGGCAGGCGAAGGACAGGCGCCCCTTCATCACCATCATCACCATCATCATCTTCATCCTCCACCCTTGCCTCATCCGCCGCCACCCGCTCCCGCTCCACCCGCTCCCGCTCCACCCGCTCCGCCGCAGCCGCCGCTGCCCTTACCTTCTCCAACGCCCCCGCCGCCGCCTCATCCGCCTGCGCCTCCTGCGCCGCCCTTGCCGCCGCCGGCTCCAACTCCACCCTTGCCTCATCCCTCGCCATTGCCACCGCTTCCACCACCTCCTTCTCCAACACCGCCATTGCCGCATTCGCCGCCGTTGTCTCCGCCGGCTCCAACTCCGCCCTTGCCTCATCCCTCGCCATTGCCACCGCCGCCTCCGCCGCCTCCGCCGCATCCGCCTCCCCCCCCCCCGCCTCATTCACCGCCGCCCTTGCCGCCTCCGCCGCCCGCTCCGCCCTTGCCGCCACCTCATTCTCCAACACCATTCTACGGTCGGCCGCGGCCCTTGCCGCCGCCTGCCCCAACGCCGCCCTTGCCTCATCCCCCGCCCTTGCCGCCCTTGCCGCCACCTCCTCCTCCAACACCGCCATTGCCGTCCTTGGCCGCATCGGCATCCGCGGCTGCCCGCCCACTCGCACATTGGATTCATCGGCGGTGGGTGGACCGCGCCGAACCACGCATTCTTTTTCCACATGTTTCCAAAGACAATTAGCTTCTCCACAGGGTCCCTCATCCTTCAAACCATGACAGGGTTGGGTCTCTATTTTACGCACGGACGAATATTCCTTAAATTCCACCCTTGCCGCCGGCGGTGCCTCCCCCCTTGCCGCCCTGGCCGGCGGCGTTGCCGCCAACGCTGCCCCCGCCGCATCATCCGCCCCCCCCTCCCCCGCCGGCGGTGCCTCCCCCTCCCCCGCCGGCGGTGCCTCCCCCGCCGGCGGTGCCTCCACCCTTGCCGCCCTCCCTTTGTGTTTGGAAAACACGCTCCGGCTAATCTGCACCGGCGCCGCTGGTTTCTTTGTGAATGTCTGCCATCTGGGATCCGTGTTTTTCCCGTGACCGCTGTCCGCACTCTTAAAGTGCACTAATAATTTAGCATCCGGGCCCGGTTGTTTCAACCCTTGCCCGCCGTAGGTGAAGCCAATACAATTGGTTAACCCGTTTGCGCGTTCCTTCGCTTCGGTCAGCGTCATTTCACCACCAGTACCAATGTCATTTCCAGCGCTGATCGTGCCTATTCTCCAGATCCAGTCATCCTCAACTTCAGGCAGAGGAACCGCCCCCCCCTCCCCCGCCGCCGCCAACGCCTCCGCCTCCACCCGCTCCGCCGCCCGCTCCGCCTCCGCCACCCGCTCCGCCTCAACCGCCTCCGCCTCCACCTGCTCCTGCGCCGCCCTTGCCGCCGCCGCCTTCTCCGCCTCAAAACCAGCAGCACTTGCCCCCTCCTCCGCACTTGCCCCCGCCCAAGCCTCATCCCCCTCCTCTTTGTCCTGTTCATATACACGAAGCTTTTCATTGACCGCACTTTGCCTTTCCTTCGGATCAGTTTCAGCAATTTCCACCAGATCTACCAAGCGCTGCTTCAAAGTCACCGGGTTCCACTCAGGTTGCCCTTTGACCAAGTTTGTTAGATCGGCCCATATGGATTCACCAGCACCACCTGCCATATATTTACGGTGAGATTTATTGTTTTTTCTTCTGTTCATTGATTTACGTTTCATTGATTTACGTTTCATTGATTTACGTTTCATTGATTTACGTTTCATTGATTTACGTCTTTCATTTCGTTTATTTCGTGGGGTTCGGTACATCGAGTGCCGCCTTCTGCTGTTATTGTTTTTAGAACCCATTATTGTTTATATATAACATATGGTTATATAAAAAAATAATTAAAAATCGGGGACTATTCATTCTTCACGGCATTCCTCAAACCCCATGTCTTCGTTTAGTTCTTTGACCATTTCCAATAACATTTCGTTTTGCTTTTGTAAGACGGCAATCTTGGTTTTATAGGAAAGACATTCATTTAGCAATGATTTGTTCTTCCTTAAGAGGAGTTCTTTATCAGCTGTCAGTGTAATAATTGTTTCACCTGCTTCATCGACTTCCTTGTAATATTTTTTGTAATGTGAAATGAAGTCTTTATGTGTCTTAGACTTGGTGTGCTGTTTAAAGAGTGCGTTTCCAACGAAATATGCTCCGGCCCTACACCGACATTCATATCGAATACAATTCCTTTCATATGCTTTGTAGGGACTAGCGTCGACAAATTCACCTTTATTTACGTCGAACGAAGGCTTATATATTTCAGTGAATACTTGTTGGATTTGATTCATATTGATTGATTATTGATAATATAATGAATATAATGAATATCAATCAGTTAAAAATCAAATTTATTTATGAAATATATATAAATGGGTAATATTGGTTCTTTTTGTTCTTTTTGTCAACCGAATAAAAAACCACATCAAGATCATTTAATTAGGGAGAGATATTGTTACAAGTGTCAGCAGACTTATTTATCAAATTATGAATATAACAGACATATTGTAGAGTGTAATCTTATTTTTGGGGATATGTGATTTTATTGTTCTTTAATTATAACTAATGATTATCTTTCATGCAATTCAATAATTTAGAGTAGGTATCGCTGCCTTCGTATTTATCAGGGTGGTATTTCAATGATAATTTCTTCCATAGTACATGACTATAATCTGAAATTATTTCTAAAATATCAGGAGGTAAGTTAGTTTTCTTGAGTCCATGATCCTGAATTAGTTTATCAGTATCCGATTGTGAGTCACAATTATATCCTCTTTGTTCTTGTTCAGCGTATTTTTTCCGTTCTTGTTCAGCGTATTTTTTCCGTTCTTGTTCAGCGTATTTTTTCCGTTCTTGTTCAGCGTATTTTTTCGCGTTCATCTCTTTATTTTTTTGATATTCTTTTTCAAGGAAGCTATCATTATCCTTATCCTTGTTATTTTGACTCTTGTTATTTTTATTCTTTTTGGTTTTCTTTATATCGACTGACTTATTGAGATTAACGTATTCATTAATTAGTATTTCCAATTTACGACTCCCTTCAATATCCTCCTTTTGTTTTAAATTTCTTAGTTTCTTTTTTATCTTACGCAATTCCTTATCGTTTGTAATTTCATTATCATCGGTATTCTCTTCATTAAGATATCCATATGAACCGTTCATTTTAATTGATTTAATTGATTTAATTTATTAATCGTTAAATTTAAAACCATATCAAATTTGCCTGTATTCTTGATGACAATCGATGACAATCGATTCTAAATTTAATTTAAACGGAACGATTGTAGTAATACTATATCATATGAACTTTGAACATACAGATGATAAATTTCACTATGATGATAAAATTAATGATAAAATTGAGTTTAGCGATGCTATGTTTTCTGTGGCAATTGATGAATCTGAATTAGATGATATTATTTCTGAATCAGATCAGATTATAATTAAGCAAGATTTCACTTGTTACTGTTTTAATGTAAAAAGAGAGCCTCTTTATTATCGTATTAAAGGAATAGGTCAAAAGTTAACAAATAGGTATATAATTAATGAATTAATCGAGCAAAAGATGAATTTAGAATGTAATCATATGTTTCTGGAAGGATTCATTAAAAAGACCGATGTTCAATTTGAATTATTAGTGACATCTTAGAGTATCTAATTTAAAGTTAATTTCATTTTAATAATGAAACATGAGTATTAATAATTTAAGTAAATCTGAAATTATAGATCAGTTACAGGTTTCGGAACATTATCGTGATGCTCTTCATTTTGGTGTAAAAGATATTGGTAGGATACTGAATGTAGATGATAGCGTGCCTAGAACAGATGACGAACTTATTTCGGTTGTATATAGTGAATTTATTGATCTTGTAAATAGTTTACCGGATAATCTAAAGGTTAAACTGAATAAAATAAATAATTAAGAATACTATTCATTAAATTCCATTTCTTGTTCTCCATCTAATCCTTCATCTCCGTATTCTGGGTCTTCATCATCATATTCTTCATTATAATCATAACCGGGTTCCTCAATTTGTGGTAAGAATACATCTTGATCGTCGTGACCATCTTCATTTTCATCCTGTATTGCTTCGAGTTCTAAATTCGCTGAAGAATATATTTCACTTAATTTCTCTCTTCTTTCTGCTTCTGTTTGTTGTGAATATTCATCGCTTTTTACGTAGTCTCCGGCTTGTTGTGATCCTATTTTATAGAACAATGAAATTCCCATTTTATTTTTCTCCATAATTGCGAATCTTTCTTCGCGTGATGCTGAATCTAATTTATCGATGATGACTTGTTTCTCTCGTTCTTTCTGCTTAGATAATCGGTTTGATAAATCAAGTTTCTGTTCATTCAGGAATAACCATGATGGGTCATAGTGTTGAAACATAATATGTGTTATCATATCCATTAAGAACCTACTCATTACATCTATCATTTCATCAATGATATCTTCGTCTCTCATTTCCAATGATTGGAATAAATCGTTTGCGTCACTGGTGATATCTGATTGTGAATTTCTCAACTCAGTGATAATAACACTAATTTCGTGTAGAAGTTTCATAAAATGATATTTCATATAAATATTTGAGTAACGTTTATCATATTTTGAATCGGCAGATCCCTTTAGCAGATCTAAATCTAAAAACAGGTTCTTTATTTTATCGTGAATAAATGTGAAAAACGTGGTGTATTCATCATTTTCGAGGTATTCATTAAAACCCTTATACCTATCCTTGCTTTTTACGAAAATATTATTATGCAGATATAGATACACATCGTTGCCTGATGTTTCAGTGGACTCTTGGCCCATGAATTTCAAATATTCATTTGTAACCCCTTCAGAACATTTCCATTCCTTGGGAAGTTTTATATCTCTTTGATTATTATTTCTCAATCTCGATAGTATAGTTTGGATATCACTTAGATATCCGTGTATATGAGAATATTTAAGATTAACATCATTGATAAACAATCCTAAAATTGAATATAAATTTTCGCTTTTAAATAATATACGTTGTTGATTAAAATCTTTAAAAACACCGACAAATCGTTTTTTCTGATCAGTTGTTACTTTATCTGATTGTGCCAAGAAATTCGAAATATTTTTAACATAACTATCGGTCTCACCTATCATATCTGAAAATATGTTTCTCAATGAAATATCTAATTTATCAGAATGTTCTTTATCTGGATGTTCTTTATCTGGATAAGTAGCAATCTCAGTAAAAATATCAAAGAGATGACTCTCATTATCGTATTTTTGTAAATATTTTAAGAAACGATATTCAGTACGTTTCTCTGAAACAACCTTCAAAAAAGGTATATCATATTTCTGTGTTTTTTGAATGATTGGTTGGTATTCTAATGTATTCTTCTCTCTCAGAAACTCTAATATAAAGTGAAATGATTCCTCATTAACTGTATAGGACTTAAATTTATTATTTTCTACTCTTTGTGTATCTAGTGTCGCTAAAGAGACATAAAATTGTGTATAAAATTTATCATCATATTTCTTGATTAAATTACCCAATTCGTCTTTTTGATAAATCATAAATAATTTCTCAATCATATTAGGAATTTCATTATTATCCACATCGTAGGATTTAGAATCTTTAAGACGACCAAAGGGCATAAAGGGGTAAATAGTCGGAAATTCATATGAATATATTCGCTTTGGTAGGGTATTTAATAATAATAAATCATAATTATTAATTAAAACATGAATGAATTCATTACAGGACCTTTCGTCAGAATAACATGAATTAATCGCATTTTCATTTGATCCATACAATGATAATAATTCAGGGATAATTATATTCCTTAGTTTATGGAAATTCAGTGATTTAAATCCGTTTTGCCAACCATATTTCTTAAATATTTTTAAGACATCTTCACCCATAACGCTATCCTCTATAATTTTATGAAATGTATGGGAAATAAATAGATTATTGTCTCTATTCCCGTATAACGAAACAACATATCTTAACAGGACCTTGAATGAGTTACTCTTATAAACTTCTATTTCGGGTATGTCCAATAACTCTGACAAGCTATGTTCTTGAGATACGGTCATTGGTCTCACAAATGAATTATTCTCTACCGTATATCCACCATAAACCTTTCGATAATTATCTATATTCTCTGTATCTATCTTATTCAGGAAATCCCGTGTTTCCATGACAGATATATTTTTTTGGAGTGGTTTGAATGTCGGCCATTCTGGTTTGAGATAATTATTCTTTTTTGTTTCGATAAAATCTTCTAATCTGGATACTCTATTTACTATTCTTGGGTAACTGGGTTGTAAACAATGAGTAACAATCAATCCCAATTGTATTTCAATTTGGTTCGTATTATATTCTTTTTCATTGAATAGGTCCAATGTATCATTCCATATTTCTTCATTTTGATATTTTTCCGATAATCTCTTTAATTTCGCAGAGATATATTTTAACATACCTGGAACGATTGTCTTGGTCTCAATATCGAGAACAACAAATGAACGTTTATTATTAGTAAAATAAGTAGACTGTGCTGTCTGAATTACCAGAAGAGATAAGGCCGTAAGTAATAATATGCGATTTGTATTCTTAAGCCATCTCTGAAAATTATAGATGACCTTTTCTCTCTCTTGCTTATATTCTTTCTTCTTTTCTTTATTTTTTTCGCCTTTCTCTAACTTCCGGATTTTGATTATCTTATTGGAGACTCGTGGATGAATATCTGTAAAACTAACATCCAGCATACCATATCTTTTATCGGATAATTGTTCATGATCTAGCAATTCAAATGATAATAATATTTCATAAATATCTTCATCTTGTAACTGAATAGAACAAGAATCACTTATATCCTTGATTATTTTAACGTATTTATCATTATCATCTAAATACACCTTTCGTTCTAATTCAGTTTCTTTTGATGAACTAATAATTTCCCTCGTTGTCATTGGTTTATCACCCTCAAATCCATCAAATAAACTAGTGTCCTCATTACATAAATAGCATCCGCATATTTTACACGAAATAACACCCGCCAAAGGTTGAGAACCATAAACGGTCCTCATTGTATCAAATAATTCATTATCATTTGTGATATTACATTCATATAAATAATGTTTACAGAGTATTTTTTCATCATTATATTTATTATATAAATAATCAACTGATTCATATTCTTTTTCTGACGAACGAGTAAACAAATCAATGAATTTCTTTAGATATTCGTTTCTTTCACTCTTCTTATTTGATTTGAAAATCAGGTCATATGATAATTTAACTCTTGATATATCCGTCAGAGAGTTCTTTTTTATGATTAAATTTTTGTCCGATTTATTGAAATAAAACTTACGTTTAGGATATGATTTAATATTTAAAGAAATTTGGTGTGATATTTTATCACGGTCTGAAGTAGATAAGTTGGATAAAGTAATATCGTATTTAAATAATATTTTTTCTAAATCATCATAATTGTATATATTATCTTTAATAAATTCATCATTGAGTAATAAATCGATTGCTTCTTTAAGAAACTCTTGTCTTTCCGAATGTATTTTATCATAATTATTATCAGTTATGCTATGTAATAAATATTTCCCTTTTGCTCGTGGTTCTTCTTCATCACCATTAATGATAACTGATTCTTTTATTTTATCTTTCTTATAAAGATTCATCTTTGAATTGAGTTTTTCGTAAATATAAGTTTCCAATAGATTGAATTTATTTAAACTTTGTTCATTAATCGAATAAACATATTCATCATAAGGTTCTTCTAATAATCCTATTATTCTCAACCTGTCTGGTGTAACTATTGTTACAGAATCTAAAACGATTTTATTATTATTTCTTCTTTCATCGTAAGTATAACTCCCACCAGAACCGAAGCATGTATCATCTTGCAAGCAGTTACGAAGATATGTACTTGAATATTCATCCGTTATTAAACCATATCCATTGGTATTAACAATGGGTTTCATGTTCTTGATGGAATTATTTATATATGCTTCATATGATGAAGCTCTAGATAAATTATTAATCTCATCGGTTAATTCGGTCTTTAAAAGATCTTTATCATATAATTTTAAACTATCATCTATAATAGGAATTAAATAAGAGCATATTGAATTATTTATTTCGGGTTTAGTGTTTATTAATTCCAATAGGACATCGATTGTTTTCTGTACTACTTTTATTTTGGATTCATTATCATAAATATTCATTGAATATATCAGTGACGATAATAAATCATCTTTCTGAGCCAGGTCAGAGAATAATTTATCAGTTAACTCTTCGGAGTCAAACTCAACATCTTTATATTCATCATCGTTTTCCTTAAGAGGTTCATATACTCTTACTTTAATCATATCTATAATTTCATAATCATCTGTCTTAAGAATGATATCTCCGTTATCAAACAGGAATGATAATATTTTATCTGAATCATCTTTCATTTTCAATGAATTGTCTCTCTCGGAAATTTCCGTTATCCGGGCGAGAAATGGACTTCCCCTTGATTCCAGCAACATGATAAACATATCCCCAATATCGATAGAAGATTCCGATATATTGTTATCATCTGGTAGGGAATTGTAACTCCCTTGAGCATCTTCGTCCTGTAATCCATCGATATCGGAGACTTGTAATTCATCGTCCTCCCCTATTAAAATATCTTCTTGGACTTCATCTAAAAATGGATCTTCAGTATTCTGTTGAATAGGTATTTGCGCCTCATCCATTTATAGTGAATGGATATTTTTTTAAAAGATATTAATTGTATGAAATTATTAATCGTATGAAATATATTAACTAGTCACATTTACAAAGTATCTGCCACGGCAGCTGTTCGGCTGGAAGAGAGCGGGCGCACTGAGCAACGTCGCTGTGTTTGGGTGATGGTAACAAACATTGCGTTTGCCAGGTGACACCTTCGGCGTCACCTTCGGCGAGGACGATGGGGAGACCAACATCCCACTCCGTCGCCCAGAGGTGGCAATTTATTTCGGAAATACGGTTGAGGGGGTCTGTTGGCGATAATGATATCTCCCCTATCGCACGTCTGAGGCTGTCTTGGTCTCGTACACCCCAATCGCCGTCAGAGCACGTCCTCTCAATACTTGTGCAAGCATTTGTACACGACTCATGAGGTTCGGACAAAGTCCATATCGGACGACAATCACCATCCCCTTCTAGGCAATCTACGGCGACCGGACACCGCGCACCTGAGCCGGACTGATCAGCGGTCCCAGTCCATTGACGCTGAGATGCTGCCTCACACGAGGCGGTACACGGTGACCAGGAGCCGGCGCAATCCACGTCCGGAGGACCACAGACACCTGCTGTACATACAGTTCCAGTCGTGAGCATTCTATTATCATCGCAAGGAGTATTATCTGTCTTATCTGTCTCACTGGAACAATTATCATCGTCCTGACGAGTGCCAGCTATCTTACAATCACTTGTGGCATCCGGACAGGAATTATCACATTTACAAAGTCTCTGCCACTGCGTGCTATCATCAGCGCTAACGGCCCAAGTGAAGTCGCAATTCGAAAGAGGGTTATTGCGGTGTGGTAACATACAATCGGCGTATGTAGCGCCTGAAGTTCCTGCGTTACCGTCCATGACGAGGGGATAACCATTCCCATATTCGGCACCGTGCATGCAATCGTTTGGAATGTTGCGGTCGCCGAAATCTGCCGGCAATCCTGATATTCCCTCCATCGCACTTGTGAGGTTGGCTTTGTCGTGTAAACCCCAATCACCATCAGTGCAACCGAGGGAGACATCGGAGACATCGGAGCAAGTTGTGGTACACGATTCTCCGGCATCGGCCAAGTGCCATACTGCCACACCGCAATCACCATCCCCTGCTAGGCAGGTGTAGTCTCCACTACAAGGAGTACCATTCCCTTGTGCTGGAATTGTCATGGTTGCTGCGGCTACGCCACAACTTTGCCCACAATCGGCGGCAGTGTTGCCTGTTTCAACGCAATCCACGTCCTCAGGACTGGTGATAGTAACATCGGTAGGAACGGTGGCAGTAACATCGGTAGGACTGGTGGCAGTAACATCGGTAGCCGGGGGGGGACCACAGACACCCGCTGTACATACAGTTCCAGTCGTGCCCGCATTATTATCATCGCAAGGAGTATTATCTGTCTTATCTGTCTCACTGGAACAATTATCATCGTCCTGACGAGTGCCAGCTATCTTACAATCACTTGTGGCATCCTGACATGAATCATAACTCCTCACTAAATAGATAACTATCCCTATCACTATCACGAAACAAACTAATGCGAATAATCTCCATGCCCACTTCTTAATCTTACCAAACATACTAATTTCTGGTTCATCCATTTATAGTGAATGGATATTTTTTTAAAAGATATTAATTGTATGAAATTATTAATTGTATGATAAAAGATAATTAATTATATTTTTCTATAACAAGAATAACCGGTTTGGGCAGTGGCGCCGCCGATAAATTCTTGTAATCGATATGATCCTGTCGCATCGCTGTATGAGAATCCTAGGCACGCATCGTTGATGTTGCAAGCATCTCGTGCATCATCAACCGACCCCGTCACCCACAAACCAATATTGGCGCCAGTCCCATAGGCAGAGTAGCAGGTTCCGGTAGAATCTACGGAATATTCTTGTGGGGTTTCCGTACAATCGTTCAGGATATATGGTAATCCTGTTGTGGCACAAACAGAGGCATATGGACTCGTACCAGAATAACCAGCATCACACGTCACACCTGTCACATTGAAATTTGCTATACTTAGGTCTTCTTCCGTGGTTCCCGTTAAATCATACCCAGTGGTGACTGTGGGTGTAATACAAGAATGGGGGGGACAATCACCATCACCTGGCAGGCAGGTGTAGTCTCCACTACAAGGAGTACCATTCCCTTGTGCTGGAATTGTCACGGTTGCTGCGGCTACGCCACAACTTTGCCCACAATCGGCGGCCGTATTGCCTGTTTCAACGCAATCCACGTCCTCAGGACAAGCACCATCACCTGGCAGACAGCTGTAGTCTCCACTACAAGGAGTACCATTCCCTTGTGCTGGAATTGTCACGGTTGCTGCGGCTACGCCACAACTTTGCCCACAATCGGCGACCGTATTGCCTGTTTCAACGCAAGCCACGTCTTCCTCTATCAATAAAAACACGGCTAAGAATAAGAATACAACTAAAAGAACTAATATAACTACATAAATGATTATTCGACCCCATCTGGTCGATGGGGTCGATGTATTCACTTTTTGTTCCAAACTCATTTATTAATTATATATCATTTAAAAATAAAAGAATATATATTCTTAATCCAATAATGGAACTCCAAAAATATATAAACTCTCATCCTGATTACATCTCTGAATTTCGTAAACTAGGTTTTAAAGTGAATTCTTTTAAGGGTCTCAAGATTGTTTCGTATCGATATGATAATCCACCTACAGAAGAGGGGTCTTGGCAGATGTTTGCCAAAGGTGCCGTAATCGATGAAAATCATAAAATAGTATGTTTACCTCCTGTGAAGTCACTACCCTATGATTTTAGTGGATCAGGTGATTATACATATGAATCACTTATAGATGGAACAATGATTAATTTATTTTATCATAATGAAAAATGGTTAATCTCAACTCGTTCTGAAATCGGAGGATATAATAAATGGCAGGGTAAGAAATCATTCAGAGAAATGTTCGATGAATGCTCCAAAATTGATTATGATACTCTTGATAAGAGTATGTCTTATTCGTTTGTGATGAAACATATTGAAAATAGAAATGTCACACCTATTAAAGATAATGAATTAATTCTCGTAGAGGTATATCAATATATTGATGATTGTATCAAGCGATTAACAAATGATGAATATCCTGAAAATAATTATATCGTAAATGATTCTTCGATTGATAGTGTAGAATTTATGAAATCATATGTGGGACCGGTTATTCCCTATTATGTGAAAGGTTTCACTGTAAAATGCGGTTCCCTTCGTTACAAATGGATTAATCCGTATTTCGATGAGGTTAAGAATCTAAAAATAAATATGAATGACCATCTGATAAACTATATTGAATTACGGAGAAATGGAAATCTAAAGAAGTATCTAAGGTATTATCCTGAACACAGTCATATTTTCTCAGAATACAAAGATAAACTTCACGATATGAGTAACGATTTATTTACAACCTACAAGAATGTATTTATTCACAAGAGTTTAGAGAAGAATGAGATAAAATATCACTTGAAACCCATGATATATGATATCCATCGTAATTATTTAGATTCCAAAGAACCCACAACATGGACCACTATCAAGGATTATATTCATTCAATTCCTTCAAAGAAGTTAGTCTTTGCCATGAATTATTTATAATCAGTGAATTATTTATAATCAGTGAATTATTTATAATCAGCGAATTATTTATAATCAGTGAATTATTTATAATCAGTGAATTATCGTTAATATATATATATATATTATAAATGGCAAGAAGAACTAGAAGAACTAGGTTGAGTTGTCCAAAGAAGACACGGAGAAGATTAAAGACTAAGGGTCAGACTAAGGGTCATACTAAGGGTCATACTAAACAAATGAAACGTAAGAGAAGACAAAAACGAAAAGACCCTTCATATTGTCCTTACTGTGAAAGGTCAGACAATGAATTTGTGGGTAAGAAAGATGGACGCAATAGGTATCATCTTCGAGGGGGGGCTGGGGGGGCTGCGGAGGATGCGGAGGCTGCGGGGGCTGCGGGGGCTGCGGAACCGGATGTGCTGTTGGGAGCGGATGAACCTGTTGTCCCCGTGAGAACGTACCATTTGGCTGATGATGCTGCGGTGGAAATAGGGGACCCACGTCAAAAGCTCATTGAATTGGCTGGAGATCCCTTGGCTCAGGTGGGTGAAATCTCGGCTCACGGTCTAGAGATACCTGATTTATTTACAATTGTCCCACCGTGGATGACTTTACTTTTATATTCATCGTCGGGAGAATACATCACTCCTTTCCATTCCGTTCTCGATACAAAAAGCGGGTGGGAGTGGCGGGCGGCAAAAAAGGCAAGAAACGAGGGTGTCTTGGAAAAAAACATCAAGCTCTTAACGGAACTCAGTGCGTTCATTGAGTGGGCGCCGAAAGGCGCCAGAAGGCATGTACTTGAGGGACAAATCGCGGAATTGAAGCTCACCATAAGAAAACAGAGTGAGGATATAGAGGAACAAAAGGCACTGTATTTCAGGGAATATGCTCCAGGATCGTTGATACCGGACCATCAAATTAATTTCAATACAGTGGCGCATAAGCTCTACCACGGGTACGCCGTTTGGTGGGAAGGTGGTATATTGATTCATGAAGCACAAGAATTCCTTGGCAATAACCCGAGCATGCAACATCATAAGACCAAACCCACTTTAGAAAAAGTGATATCGAAAACCGACGAACGTTACATAAGTAAAGAGGAAATTATTGGGAGAGGAGGTATATTTCGCCTATCCGAAATATTTAAAATCCTCTCTGCTAAACGAAACTCTGATACACCACTTATATGGTCGGGTACCTTCTGTAGGTCGGGAAAGGGAGTTAATATCGAAAAAATTAAAGCTGATTGTCTCGAATACGATGCCAGCGTTCCTTATGAAGATATTTTATCCTCGGGACAAATTAGTTCGAGCGACCCTGGCATATTATTGAGGGAATCTTCTTTATCATCAAATGTAAGAATGCAAAATTTCATGGGCATGATAAATTACGTGCTGTCCCGTAACGATAAGGAGGTACTTCAGAACGCTTCCCATCTGAATAGTATTCTCAACTTCACGTCATTTGATAATTTGTTTTTGTGTCAAATATTATCAGTGTACTGGCGCTTAAAAAGTGAAGAAATGGAGTTCAGTGGTGAACAAGATGGTAGCTTATTTAATGAACATGATCCAGTCACCTTTTTGGAGGAGAGGAAAGAGGCTGCCGTTCGTCGGAATGAATGGCTCGGTCGTCGCTTACCGACCGCACCGGGAGAAAAATAAGTATTTATATTAGGAAAATAGACCAAGCATATGGTTATAGTGTTCCAGTCAATCACGGTCCACCATTTTTCGGAAATATGATTCTACGGTGATACAGCCGTCGTCCAACCCGGATGATTATTAAGAGAACTGAAGAATATAAATCCTTAAACGTGGTTTTCTAAAATCTTTTTACTATTCGTTAAAATTTTTTCATATTCTTTTTTTGTTAATCCTTTTTCAATAAACTTGGCTAATTCTTCATGAGTTGATACTCCGATACAATTATGACCCGATTTAAAGGTTTGACCGGCATTAATCCAATCTGAATGCAATATTAATACTGTATCGTGATATATCGCTTCTAAAAAAGTATACTGAGTTCCACCACCATCTCCCTTTATTATGGACATATCAATCATATATTTTGCGTCTTTCAATATACTTTTTTCTTTATAAATAGGTGATAGATTTTTTGGAAATTTTCCTTTCCAATACTCTTGTATATTTAATTCTTTTAATTTATGATGAACATACAATCGATTTTCGGCTCCGAATAAATAAATATGGTCTGATTTATTTTCTAATAATTGATTGGCTTTCAGTAAAATATCCGTATTTTTATCAAAATCAATCCTTGCTATCGATACACACTTGTAACCCAGACCGTCTATCTTGGGTATTTTATAAGAAAAGAATGGATGACACATAAATAATGATTTAACTGAGAATTGATTCATTAAATATTCCTGAACAGATTCACGGATTGTAATCACTTTAAAATGTTCTAAGAGAGGTTTATCGTTTTTATCAGAGTTCTGAACCAATGGATTATTATTCTTGGATTTTTTACATTCTGTGGGGTCATGAATAATAATCTCGGTTTCTTTTGGAAACAAGTGTAAATATCCCCAATAATGTTTATCCACAGCAGTAATCATTATATTATCTAACTTGATTATTTCTCCAATACTCTTGTTGCGGTATTTACACTCATAACCGTAATCACGATCGAATGTTTCATTACGTTGAGCAATCTTGTATATTGGAGCATTCAGTTTATGAGACAAATGTGCCGTAAACGTAACCCATCCACCGTAAACCGGTTTAGCTAAATATAATAAATTCTTTTTTTTAATAGGTTCTTCGTATGATTGAATAACATCCATTTGATACAAGCGAAGATTTAAATTAATTTATTCTAACTTGATATTCCCTCCTTTTTTCTTCTTTTCAGGTTCCAATGATGCGGTGATCACTAACTTTTTGACATTTGGGTCCGTGTCTGATAATTCATGCGGTCTATTCTGAACCTTTACTTTCTTGATATCATCTGATTTATCTGATTTATCTGATTTATCTGATTTATTTGATTCATTTGATTTATCTGATTTATCATTTGATTTATTATCATCCTGTAAATCGGTAATAGTTATTTCGTTTTTTTCTTTTTTATTACTTTCCTCTACTATTTGCTGAAAGGGATCTTTTTTATGATGAATTTCGATACTCTTAATTGTTTTTTTCTTTTTATTTTTATTTTTCTTGCGTTTTTTCTTCTTGGTTTTTTTACGGATTTTTATATAATTCTCCAAAATATTTGGATCATTAGGTTTTAACCGAATACCTACATCTCCTATTTTTTTCTTGTTGGTCTTCATTCTATATTATTTGAATAGATAATATTAATCCTATCATTTTTTTTATATGGGTATATAAATGACTAGGTCGGTAAGAAAATATAAAAGACGTAAATCTACACAGAATAACTATGTAAGAAAGAGAAAGAATACTATGAGGAGAACGAGAAAGAATCATGTTAGAAAGCGGAAGAAGACTACATACAAGCGAAAGAATCGCACATATAAGAGAAAGAGATATGTAGGGGGTATGTTGGGCCAGATACCGGTCGCAGCAGTAGATAATGATGGATACGACTCTGAGCTCGAGACAGAGTTAGAGGAGATTGCGGCGGCAGATGGAGATACGGTGAAAGAAGCGAAACAGATGGCGGATCTGGATCGGCGGCTAAAGCAGCTCGGACCAGACGACTCGCCCGCCGAAGTGAGGTCAGCACGAGAGTACGCAGCAGCCGCCGACGCCGCCACTGAATTAGGCAAATCTTTATCGCCGAGAGTGGCGCCCCCACTCTTGCCCACCGCGAACGATCTGGGCATACGCGATGACCCCGCGGCGGCGATGGACACAGGAACCAGCGCGCTGGTGCGCCGGATGGGAGCACTCATGGCCAAGAGTGGTGTCGCGAAGAACGTGACCCAGCAGCGCGCCTCGGAGATCGCGAGGCTCACGTCCGAGGCGCAGGCGCACCCTGTAGTCGTTCCGGCACTCGATGCACTCGCCGAGGGCGCGGCAGAACCCGCGCACGATGGAACTCTAAGTACAATCAAAAGCCCGTCATGATAAACCTATCATTGTAAATATATCTGTAATTAACACTTAAATAGATACTAGTAATTTTATTATGAATCATTATGAATCAATATTATGAAAAAAATAAAATTGAGGTCGGTTTAGATGAAGCAGGTAGGGGTTGTTTATTAGGTCCTGTATGTGTTGGAGCGGTCATCATGAATGACATTCGATATATACCTCCACCTCACGAGATAAGAGATTCTAAAAAATGTTCACCTAAAGTAAGATCGGAACTAAGAAAATATATTGAGGAAAATGCTATCGCTTTTAATGTTCAGATGATTCATGAAGCAAGGATTGATAAAGTGAATATTCTGGAAGCAACGATGGAAGGTATGGAGAAGTGTTTAGATGATATTACATCAGTAATCAATATTGATAAAATACTAGTTGATGGAAATACCTTTCCCATCTATATGGATAAGAATACTTTTGAAGCGATTCCACACGTATGTATTCCGGGTGGAGATGATAAATATCTTAATATTGCTGCGGCTTCAATCTTAGCCAAAGAATATCATGATGAGTATATTATGAATCTATGTTCTGAAAATCCAGATATGAATAAGTATGACCTCAAGAATAATAAAGGATATGGGACGAAATCTCATATGTCAGCTCTAAAAGAATATGGTCCTTCGATTTATCATCGAAAATCATTCAAACCGTGTCAATAATTATATTATATTATATATATATAAAGATGGATGAAGATGATGAAGATTATTTAGGAGATATTATTCGCCGGCTGGTATTCGAAGCGGAGTATCAGGATGACGATGACGATGACGATAGTTTGATGGATTTTTTCCGCAAACTGTGGTATCCAGCGCCTGATGCTGAGACTGAGGCTGAGGCTGAGGCTCAGAAACATCGTGATCGGCGAAATCTGATCGGGCTACCGCCGACGGCGACGGACAGCGAGTGTGATGAAGTGGAGAGAAAAAAGTTAGACGAATTTATTGATGACGCGCAGTCCATGGCGTTAGGAGGCCCAGCGACTGGGGGAGGTAGAACTAAAAAGAAGAAAAGAACTAAAAAGAAGAAAAGAACCAAAAAGAAGAAAAGAACCAAGAAAATGTCTAAGAAAAGAACTAAAAAGAAATCTAAAAAGAGAAAGAGTTAATTTAAGGTGATCCAAAATTATTCACATTCACATCCCTAAATAATATTGTCCTTCGATTTATCATTCAAACCGTGCCAATAATTAATGTTATAAATATGATGTTGTTTTACGATTACGTATATTTATATTTTGATGAAGTAATGTATCAATACTAATAATAATTGTAAATAATAAAATATTCGTTAGCGTTCTCTCTTGTTTATTAACGCAGAATAAATACAATATATATATCACTAATAATAATAAAATATTATGCATAATACCTTCCCATTTAGACCATTCGTAAAAGTTTTTTAATATTCCGTCTATTTTGTCTATTGTGTCCATTTATAATATGTATAGTAATAAAATTTAGTTATCTTCTAGTCTATGTTCATCTATATTTTCATAATGATTATACCATATATGAATGTGATAGAGGGTCGCGATGACGCCAATTACTAGGATAAGTAATCCTATATTATGATTCACATTTTTCTTAAAAACCAACTGATAACCGACGTAAGAGAGGAGAATACCTATTATAATATGAGATATCCATATTAAAAACCCTGGGACGCCGAAGTGATATTCCATTTATAAATAATATAAATATATAAATATATAAATGAGTGGACACTGGAGGATAAATTATACTAATGACGATAAACCAGTAAAGATGAATCATGGTCCTGCTTCACAGATGGATACTATTGATCATTCTAAAATGGATCATTCACAGATGGATCATTCGAAGATGGCTGGTAACAAAATGGCTGGTAACAAAATGGCTGAACCTATAGGATCGAATCCGTGTACCGATAAATTAACCGATATCGAATATCTTGTCCATATGATACCTCACCATCAGGTCGCAATAGATATGAGTGATATGTTAATACCCAAATCAAGTGATCCAATAATGTTACATTTATGTCGGGATATTATAAGAAAACAAAAATATGAAATATGGGAGATGGGTCTCATGAAGAGTAAATTACCCGCCTCTATTTTTTCTTCTCAAGATTCTTTTAAACAAGGTTTTTATACTAAAATGGATTTACATGCTCCTAAAATGTCGAAAGCTGGGCAGGGGCCGTGTAATCCGCTATTCTTCAAACCGAATGATCACTCTGCTCATATGAAAGGTATGGTAATTACGGATAAAAGTTATCTGGAACATATGATACCTCATCATCAGGTCGCTGTTGATATGAGTAGGCGCCTTCTCTTACATACGAACCATCCTTATCTGATGGATTTTTGTCGTAAATTAATCATAGACCAGCAGGGTGAAATATATTATATGAATAGTTTATTGAAGAATTCATATAATTATCAAAGTGAGTTACTCGCAAATTAAATTATATATATTCATTAAATAGACTTCTCAGATGACAATACTCTTTGATCAAAATTGTATTGTGAAAATATTTGATGAACAGCGTCAGTATCTTTCTAAACTAGTACAAACTAAAGAGTATGATGGTCCAAATAATTTCTCTCTTTTATGGAATCAATTATTAATTTTATGGCACAATGAATTAGTTTATGATTCTAATTCATTGAAAACTAAATATAATCATATTATTTTAAAAAGATATTCTTATGATATCTGTCAAGAAATAGATACTATTCTCTATAAATTTATAGAATTAGATATAAAAAGTATCATATTGTATTATGATACATATAGATTGAAAAATAATTTAGAAACGATAAATAAATTATATGATCTAAGGAATTTATTAAATAATTTATGATACTAAATGAATCGACTATGGTCGTCTTGATTGTTTCTTCTTTCTTCTCTTGGTTCTTGTCTTAGCACGCACCTTCTTCCTTCTTTTAGTTCTTTTAGTATTTCTTCTTATGTGTGATCCGCCGATTGAACCGCCCTTCTTCCCGCCCTTCCGGTCGACGATTACATCTAAAGTTTTCTTCGTAGTCACTTCCGCTGCCTTCTGCGCCAATTTCCCCGCGCTTACACCGCCTATACCAATCTCCGATGTCCCCCCAGTAAAGATTCCCACAAGCACGCGCGCGATCTTACCAATAATCTTTGGAAATACAGTTCGAAATATCTTATTAATGATACCAGACATTATTCTTTTACACCAGTCCATAAATCGGCCAAACATGCCTGACGACGCGTCTTTCGTATATTTTCCTCCAATTTTTATACAAATGTCGGGGTCCAATGTGACCCACCCTTCCTCTACTACTTCTTTACCTTCTGTGGGCAACTTATACTGTATATTCCTCAACCACCCTGAAGAATTATCCCTCCCGTTTGCGTCCAAGGGAGGGAAGAATTGGACCTCATCCGGTTTACCGAGCATAAGCGTCACCTGCTTTGAGAATCTCTGATAGTCGTTTATTGTAATTCCTCTAACCCTCGTGCCCGGGGGGAGTCTATCAATTTTCATATCTCGAACCGCTGTGGTGCCGGGAACGGCATAACCCTCAAACGACCACAAGGTCCACGCGGCGTTAGCCATCGCCCGCAATCTGGTCATAACGGCCGGTGAATTCTTCGGTAGTTTTTTCACAGTGAGGAGTTGTTCTATATCAGTTTTTAATTGCTGTTGATAATTTCGGATGTCCTGGATTATGCGTCGGTGCATAGTTTGTTTTTCCGTCTCGTCTAGTGGTATAACGTACACGTTGCGCCCAGCCTGAGCCCTGCCATCCATATACTCCAATGGGTGCCAACCGCGAGACTTGTGTTCGAGAACAATCTTTATCGGATTACACATAAGATTATATCTCATATGGTCTAAATGTTGTCGTATCTCCCCGGGTTTTTTGTTGAGCGCGTCGAGATGACCATTATGCTCCTCCGTCAGTAATTCCCTGCTAACTCCCTCACATTTAATGTTTGTCGCCCCAATACACAACCTTGCCCCATGACCTGATTTACCCTTATTAATTATCCCCATCCACATACCGGGTTCCTGGTCACTGGTAGTATCTCCTAGGCGACCCTGAATCCAATCCCTTGCATTTTCTATCTTCACCTCCATTTCTTTTTGTCGATCTTCATCGGCCATTATTCCCAGTGATAATACTTCAGGTGTGTTTTCAAAAGCTTCCGCACGGATGGTGGCATACGCTTGCACCATTAGTTCATGATTCTCGATTTTCTGTGCAGAAAGTTTTCCTTCTCCGATGAGTTTTGTGGCGCGAGCCAATATACGACTAAACATAATTTCCCGTCCATCATCCGCTGCTGCAGCCGGGTCAAACAATTTCAGTTGGGGCGGGCATTCTCTTGACCTGAAATACACCTTAAGTTGGTCGACTGCCTTCCTCTCCAAGACATTACTATCACTCGCTTGATCGAACTTCAAATTAATACCTCCGAAAAACAAATCATGTACTTCTTCACTAGTCATCTTTTTAGCGTTTAGTTTCCGTGATTTGTCATCTAATTTGACGTCACACCCCAACATTAATATTTTATCATTGCGAATTACATATACGGGTTGATTTTCATTTCCTATTAATTTCTTACGCTGGGTGAGCTGGTCTTTGGACTCTGCATTATGAAACGAAAAAAATAGATCTCCTATTCGGATATCAACCGCGTTACCAAGGTGATCTATACAGGGTTCTGCTTTACTAGCCAGGTCGCCGGGTTGCCGGAGTTTTGTTGGTTTTGTGGCTCTCCACAGACATTGCAATTCAGGCAAGTCGGCAGAAAGCATTTTACCCTTCATTGTAGACTTCTGTTCCTTCTCAATTTCAGCGACGTTTATTTTCTGTTCCTTCATATATTTCGCGACTTCCAAGTAATAAGCATTAAGATCGCTTTCTGGGTCAAGATTTTCGGCGATAGAATTTTCATGGTCCAATTTGGCCAGCGCTTCATTAATTTCTTCCATTCTTTTTCCAGCCTTATCTTTTCCTGTTATCTCATTCTTGTGCGCCGTGGTATTCGTGAATGCTAACTTAGCGCGTCTATTGAACGCTGTGGAAGAAAAGTGGGTGTCCCACAAAAATTGCCGTTCACCCTCCAATTTAGCAGTTTTGGAATCCTTATCTTTCTTTTCCGATGTTTCTGAGTCTGTTTTATTTTCTAGGGCTAAAATGGTCGCTTTCTTCAGTGAAGCATCAAGTTCATCGACATCCGCCTGTGTATTATCTAATCCTGCTGAGGCTGCGGCTACAGCCGCAGCCTCAGCCTCCTCCGCCTCCTCCTCCAACCGTAGCTTTTTATCTCCCTCTGAGAGTTGGTCTAATTCAACTTGCTTTTCTTTCGCTTCATTCTCTTCTTTTGCTTTTTTTGCTTTTTTTTCAGCTTCCCAGGCTTCAATCGCTTCCAAGCGATGGCGATGCTTCCACCCAAAATTTTGTAACTTGTGCGACCAATTGGCCTTTCTAAATCCAGCCTGTCTCTGATCATATGTCTCGTCGTCTTCACTGAGATTCCCATCTTTGTCCGTCCGCTCCGCGCGTAGGGTCCGGTATACCTCTCTTTCTTTATTTCTTTCGTCATTGCCCCTCCACTTATTCCACCTCTCCTTAAGAGACTTACCCCCTCTAAGAGTCTTTCTTCGATTATTCCGACGCCTCTGTCTCACAGTTTGTTTTCTATTAGGGCGTTTAGTCCTACGTTTTGTGGTACCTTTACCTCCGGTACCTTTACCTCTGGCACCTTTGACTCTGGTACCTTTACCTCGATTCGTTCTATGTTTAGTCCTTGCCATTTATAGTATCTCAATAGAAAATAATTTAATTACAATTTAATTACAATTTAATTACAAATTTAATTACAATTTAATTACAATTTAATTACAATTTAAATCCATTTTCAATGAATTCATGGACGTGTGGGTTTACAATAGAGTCGTCTGTGATTAAACGAGGGGCAATACTCATCGTTTGTATTTCCTGTAATAGCATCTTCATTGCGTAAGGAATAACTACTTTGGTATCGTTTTCGGACTCTTCATTAGAAATTAGACCTGTAGTTTTATCTATATTTACTTCGTATTTATCTGAACGCTCCATCATCGATTCTCTCAAAAACTCGGATAGACCGTGCCCAAGAAGACTATCTCTCTCCATCTCACCAATCCTTAGGCCACCGTTATTTGATCGTCCGGCTGCGGGTTGTCTTATTAGGTTCTGCATAGGTCCTGTTCCTCTGCTATGCATCTTATCCGCGACCATAATTTTAAGACGCTGATAATATGTCGGTCCGATAAAAATAGAGGTCTTGAGTTGCTCTCCTGTAATACCCGAATACATAACTTCATTACCCCATTCTTCATAGTTATACTTCTCCATTAACTTTGCGTAATCTTGGACATCGTTATTCTGAAAGGCTGTCGCATCCCCTAGAAAACCACCTAATGCCGAGCATTTACCCAGGACACTCTCAAGTAACTGATTAATTGTCATTCTGCTAGGGATAGCGTGCGGATTTATAATTATATCGGGAACAATACCATCTTTCGTAAATGGCATTTCTTCCTGCTCCAAGACTAAACCACACATCCCTTTCTGACCAGGTCTCGAAGCATATTTATCACCGACTGTCGGTATTTTATTTTTACGAATTCTAACTTTAGCAGAACGTAAGTTCTCGGCGTTTTTAGTGACTACTACCTTGTCAACTATACCCGAAGAAGCAAATTTAATACATTTAGCCGAAACATTGTGTATAGGTTGTCCGTCTTCTCCCATTGAATTTTCACCTATTTTTGAGATAATAGCATCATCTGCTGTAACATACGAACCTTCTTTCGCGAATCCATTCTTGTCTAATTTATCAAAATTAACTATCTTGCTCTTTTTAATATTCGTATAATTATCTGGGTTACCGAAGAATACTCGATTACCATTTTCATTAGATTCGTCATCACTGTAACTACGATAATATAAGGAATTGAACATACCTCTCTCTATTGATGTCTTATTCACCATAAGACTATCTTCCTGATTGAAACCCGTATATGAAGCGATTGCTACGATGGCATTTACTCCATATGGTAATTTATCTACATCTGTATATTTTTTATATCTTGTTGTCACAAGTGGTTTCTGTGGATAATTTAGAATATGAGCAAAAGTATCGAATCTCGTATTATATGCGGAAGAATATAAGCCGACTGCTTGCTTAGTTTGCTGACAAGAGAATACATTTCTTGGATATTGACTGTGTTCGGGAAAAGGAATATTCACTGTGACAGCAGATAAAATCAATGAGGGGTGTATTTCACAATGAGAATACTCTTTATCTAAGGAATGAATACCTTTTCCGATAAAGAATCCTTCTGTCTCTAGAGGGTCTATATACTCTATCTGTGCCTGATTATCAGTTAAATATGAAATATAATCAGGGTATTTTAACTTAATATCCATAAATTCATCCCGGAAATAAGATTCATCATAAACCGACATTTTTGGATCAATCTTATACATATGTTCGCCTCGAATCAAATGATTCCATGTATTCATTTTCTGAAAGTCACCCTCAATCAATTGATTCGATATCTGAGAGCCCATTCTTTTTAGAACAAATACGGGTCTTAACAATCGTCCATTATCACAAAAAACATAGATTTCATTTAATTGGATATTCCAATAAATACCTGTATATAAATGAATAATACTGTTTAATTTCAATAATCTCATTATCTTATATAAAAATTCTGGATCTTTATGAACACCAATCCACTTACCATTGAGAAATACTTTACAATCCTCGTGTAATTCATATTTAGTAAGATCATCTATATCGAGTAATCCATTATCAATTAACGCATCGTGTATATTAAGTGAAGAAACATTAAATGATATCTTTGTTGATATTGACAAATGATTGATAATACCTACGTTTCCTCCGTCAGGTGATTCCGAGGGACATACAAATCCCCATTGAGAATTATGTAATTTACGAGGACCAATCGATTTAGACCCTTGAGGTAATGGATTAGAAAGACGTCGTGTATGAGACAATGTTCCCAACATCGCATTTCTATTTAGATCTTGAACAATACCCTGCTTCCCCGATAATTTAGTACCGAAAACCGAACCGAATGATTTTACAATATTATCGATTGCTCTTGGATTAAAAACCTTTTTCACATTATCCACATTGATTAGGTTCTTAATATCATTACCATAATCTTTAAAGTGAAACTTGAAATCATTGTCAATTTTCAATGATACGTTCTTTTGGAAGATAGCCCACAACTCCCTATGTAATTCTAATAATAAGGACCCGGCAGTATCTATTCTTTTTGCTGAATATGAGTCTCGGTCGGTTTCCTTGATGGCACCCAACTTCGTTAGTATTAATTTCCTTACCATATATCCTAACATATATGCCTTTTCATTATCAGAAGTATAATTCGGCATAAAGTTATTCGCTAAAATATCAATAACATTAATGATTTCTTTTCCCTTTGTATTCAGAGCTAATAACTTCATAGCGGTTTTCTGTGTATAAATAGGTTGAGAATCTTTAATAGAAGGTGTCAGTTCATCTAGTAAATATTTTTTCAATACTTTAGAGTCCGAATCATATAGAATCAGTGATAAAATATCTTTATCCGATGTAACACCTAAAGCTCTGAACAAAATAAATAGAGGAACCACAATATCGAATCCCAATATACGAACAGTAATGCGATACACATGAAATTTAGAGTTCATAGCCATATCATCGTTTACAGGATTGTATTTAACTATTATACGATTAAATGCGACGGCGTTTGTTCTTGAGGATTGAAATCCTTCTTTAGAAACACTTGTTAGAATCGACTGAAGAGGTATAATATCGTCGTTTTGCGAATTAATATACAGAATATTATTGATCTTCTTCTCTTGTGATAATATTATTTTCTCTTTACCCTTGATAATAAAGTAACCACCTTTGTCGTATGGACACTCACCTAACTCATTAAGTCTTGAATCATCTAGACCATCTAAAATACATAGTTTAGATTTTACCATGATAGGCATTAATCCAATATTTACTTTTTCAAAATTCTTGATTGTTATCTCGTTAGTAACATTGTCTTTGAAGATAACTCCTATATTACAGTAGATGGAAGATGCATATGTATATTCTTTTAATCGAGCTATATTTGGATACATATAGGTTGATTTACCATCAACATATTCTGTTGGAGAAGATACAAATAGATTGTCAATTATTTTATTATTGATAGAACCGTCATCATTAAGTGTTTCACCATAGTGAATATTTATCTGATACCGATAATTACCCTTCTCAATATCTATCGCGTCTTTATAAATTATCTGAGGGTTACTTCTCTTTACAATATATTCTATACCATTTGTTTTCGAATAAATGAATTCATTAAATGAATCAACCTGATGCTGGGATTTATAATTAGGATTATCTCTGAAATAAGTCTCGATGATTTGCCATACATCTAGTTTCTTTATATCACCAAATTTATTATTTGATTCTTCATCTTCTTCGTTATAAGGTTCAGGTTCACTCATTTATTATTAGTAACAATTATATTTTTAAATCTTAAACTGATTTTAAATATACACATCTTACAAAACGACGGTCTTATCATAAATTTGATTTAATCCTTATCTTAATCACAATCAAAAATATATAGAAGCAAGTCATGCACGACTTCGCGTTAAGTGCCCACATTTCTGAAGCGATTTACGGATGCTCCGAAAATTCTGTTGCAGATTCGGTCATGGAGAACGGATTAGTAGCCATAACGCTTTCAGATTTCATCAACCTTTATTCAGTTGAATTAGGAGAGTATTACAATGAAGATTTCGGGCAAGTAGATAAGTCTGTATCTTCAGATGAGTTCGGAGATACATTCGCATTTGTCTTGGTGGACCATGGTTCCGATCATCTTCCCCAAAATATCAAAAAGAAAATCAAGAAAGCAGGGAAGTGGCGCAGAGACAAACTCAAGCATCAGTGGTCTTATGTAAACCCAATGAATCGTATTCACGGTTTCTTGATAATGAACAATGTGACAAACGAACATCACAAAGATCTGACCTTGTCAATTGATGCTATCTGTTCATCATACTTCTCAGAGAAGAAAGGTATCGGAAATGATCTCATGAAAGTTGCTAAGAAATTTGCCACCAATATGGGTGCCTACGACATCGTTCTAGAAGTGGCTAACGAATTCTCAGCAAGGGGTTCATCAGATGATGAATCAGATGATGAGTCTGATGATGAATCAGATGAGTCTGATGATGAGTCTGATGATGAGTATGTAGAAGCATGGGTTCCCGATGAAAGTGTCCTCGATATTCTTTCTAGTGAATTATGGAAGAAGTGTATGAGAAAGAACAATGATGTACCATACTTCAATCTTGATCAGATGTATCTTGAAGAAGAACTGAATAATTATTTTAACTCAACAACCAACTCAGATGATAGTTCGACTTGGCAAGGCTTGCCGAAAAATATCATTAAGGATAAAGATGACCCTGAAGACGGTGAATACGGTGGTCCTTGGTATCAAATGGGGAAGAAGAGTCAATCCAAGTTGATGAAGTTTTACGAAAGACACGGTTTCAAAGAAGATATAGAAGTTCACTTAGATTGGTGTTGTTTCGGCTCAATACCCTTTCCTAGCATGAGATATACACTACCTTACAATTAATGATGTTAAATTTGATTATATTTTTTATCTTAAACACATAAACTATATAGTGACTCAAGGGGGATGACTTGGTCGCAAGAAGTCGCCCTTATTTTCTTAGATATTCTTGATGACCCTGAGATTATTATATATCTAATGCAGATAGCGAAACCAACACACTATCAGTTTTTAACCGATGAATCACGAGAATTTCATGAATCATTGAGAGTAACATCACAAAAAAGATGGGCAATGTCAAGAGAACTATCTGAAAGAGGTGAATTTTATAAAATGAATACTTATGTTCCTATTACTTTTCCTCTACCCTTTAATAATGGAAGGTGGTTAAGATCACAAAAACTCCTTGAAATGATTCCGTATTTCCTGAAAAATTTCATTCGTATAACGTATCTGATGGACCACGATTATATACCATCCCCTGATTCTGAAGTAGAACCCTTATTTAATTATCCTCGTGTATCTGTAAACTGGGCAGAATTAGGAGTAAGACCTGTAGACTATTTATTCGGGGAATGGGGTGCCCCTCTCCCTACGAAAATAAAATCAGTAAATCTTATCTTTGATGAAACAGTAAAGGGCTCGAATTTCAGGAAAAATATCCAGCAACGCGAAATACGATATACTTTAGCTGATATGATTCGTCAAGATGATAATATATGGTCTGATTCTCCTTATCTATTAATTCATTCACCGATAGTTTCTTATGGAACAAACAAAATAATAAATAAGAGTGTAAAACCCAATCCTACTTATGGCGACTTCTTCTGCTCCATTATCAATTAACACTTAACACTTACATACCTGTCCATACGTACGCATATGAACACCATGATTATATTCTCTTTTACAAATCATAATTTCTTTCATAATATCATAATCTAAGTATTGTAAGGGTGAATCACATTCGGGGAAATCCATACTCTTTGCCAATGCTAGATTTTGTAGAGCCTTTTGTAAATCAATGTGGTCTTTGATTAATTTAACAATATCTCTATGACCATACAATAAAGCCGATATTAATGATGTTTGACCATATATATCTACAATATTAGGATCGGTACCCTTATCCAACAATAATTCTACAATACCTGTAGAGCCACTTATAATTGCTATCATCAGTGCTGTTCTACCATATATATCTACAATATTTGGATCTATACCATTATCTAATAATAATACAACCGTTTCTATAATATCTTTACGTATAATATTACGTGTAGCATACACTAAAGCAGTTTGACCATATTGATCTACAATATTAGGATCAGCGCCCTTATCTAATAATAATTTTACAATATCGGTAAGACCATCACCTGTAGCATACATTAATGCTGATTTACCACTTTCACCTACAATATTTACATCATCACCATTTAATGCTCTTTCAATCTGGTCCATTGTATTATACTTCTCTCAATTTGGTAAGATGATGTCCCTTATTGTTAATTGAAGTAAAAATTAATCGTTAAATCAAATTTTAATTAGTTACTATTTAAAAATCATTTTATAATTATAATTAAAGTAATGACTAAAAATCAATTGTTTAAAAATATACCTGATTTACAAATAATTCAGTCGATACTCTCCG